>ULVB01002541.1_pt1 | contig 16607 bp, 5 predicted proteins | sample 1959071 | NCBI WGS metagenome assembly ULVB01 (sample SAMEA4835776, study PRJEB28245) | human gut metagenome | biome: gut microbiome; material: fecal sample | place: Denmark | collected 2008 | reverse complement strand
CTGCCGTACCCAAATACGCCCTCGCCAAGGCTCACCAGATTATCTAAGTGTTCAAGACGTTCCAAACTGGAGCAGCCAGCAAAAGCAAAATGTTCGATGGCTGTAACACTGCTTAAATCGCCCAGGCTGACAAGCAATTTGCAGTCGATGAATGCATTATCCCCAATGGCGGTTAATTTGTCAGACCAGTCAACGCTAATCAACGATGCACAGTGTGCAAAGGCTCCGGATTCCAAGCGCGTCAAGCTGTACAAATCATCAACATGCTCCAGTGCACTGCAGCCGTTAAAAGCACCTTTCCCGATAGTTTCCAAGTTGTGCAGGGAACCGATGCTCTTCAGTGCAGTACAGCCCATAAATGCATACTGACCGATGCTGGTGATCTTGTCGAGTTCATCAACGTGTTCCAAGGCGCTGCAATTCACAAAACCGTTAGAATCAATGGATTCGACATTACTCATGTTGCCGACACGCACAAGCGAAGAGCAGCCTTCAAATGCGTAAGAATCAATCGAAGTTACGCTGCTCATGTTGCCTACGCTCTCTAATGCGGTGCAGAAGCCAAAGGTGGAATATCCGATGGATGTGACTTTGCTTAAATCGCCAATGGTTTTCAGCGCTTTGCAGCTATTGAAGGCACAAGTGCCGAGTGTTGTGACATTGGTCAGATTCCCGACGCTGGTTAAAGCGGTGCAGTCAGCGAATGCACTGCTGCCGATGCTATTCAGCCGGGGCAGTTCAGGAAGGCTGGTCAATGCTTTGCAATTAGAAAACGCATATTCGCCGATGGTGCGGACGTTGGACATGTCCCCGATACTCGCCAGTTTGCTGCAGCCATAGAATGCATCTTTCCCAATGCTGGTAGCGCTGCTTAAATCGCCGACTGAAAGAAGATCCTTCAAACAGTAGAACAGCTTGTCAGGAACAGCCTTCAAGCTGCGTAAATCGCCAACCGTGGTTAGCGCAGTGCAGCCATCAAACACCTTGTCGCTGATGCTTGTCACACTGCTTAAATCACCAACGGTTTTCAGCGATTTGCAATTGCGGAATGTCTCTCGATTCAAGACGGTCAGCTTTTCCAAGCCGCTAATGCTGGTCAGTGATTCACAGCCGTAGAAAGCGCCATACGCGATGCGTGTAACATTGCCGAGTTCCCCGATCCTTTGCAGGGAAGTACACTGCTTGAACGCATTTGCGCCGATGAAAGTAACGCTGCTGAGACTGCCGACGGTTTTCAGCGAAGTGCACTGATAGAAGGCGTTTTCGCCGATGGAAGTAACGCTGCTGAGATCTCCGATGCTTTCCAGTGACGCACAGGCATAGTCTTTTGACATGCCTTCGTCCGGAATCCAACGGCTGGAAACCCCAAAGGCAGAGTCGCCGATGCTTTCCAAATGGGGCATATCACCAACCCGAACCAAGGAGGTGCAGCCTACAAAAGCACTATCGCCAATACTTGTTACATTGCTCAAATGCTCCATGGATGTGAGCAACTCGCAATCTCTGAAAGCGTAAGCACCAATAGTGGTTACATTATCGGTGATATCAAGTGTTTCCAACGCATAGCATCTGGAGAATGCGTATGCGCCAATGCTCGTCACATTCTCCAAACCTTCTACGCTTTGCAGATTGAAACAGCTGGCAAATGCGCTATCCGGAATGGCAGAAATGTTCGTTAGACCGCTAATGGTGGTCATGGCGCAGGACTCGAAAGCACCGCTGCCGATGCTTGTTACGTTGCTTAAGCCCTCGATGCTTGCAAGAGAATTGCAACTGAAAAATGCTTCCGCCCCAATGTGGACGTCATTTCCTCCGATTTCAAGCGTATTCAACTGACAATCGTAGAAAGCCCATCTTCCAATCTTTTTAATATTGTCTAAGCTGCTGATTTCTTTGAGTGAAGTGCATGCAATACCCAAAAGCCCAATCCCCAATTGTTGTGACATGCTGCAAACTTCCGATTTCTGCTAAAGACGCGCAGCTGAAAAAGGCTGAATCACCGATTTGTTCGACATTAGAAATGTCGCCAATACGCTTCAGTGAATCGCAATATTGTTCTGTTCCATCGTCCCAACTGATACTGTATGAAAAAGCAGACGCGCCAATACTTTTCAGATGGGGCATATCACCGAGCTGCGTCAGTGATTTGCAGCCTGCAAAAGCAGATTCGCCAATGCTCGTCAAAGAAGTCAAATCCCCAACATCTTGCAGTGAAATGCAGTTATAGAACGTGAAGTCGCTGAGATTTGTCACATTCTCCAGCCCCTGCAACTTTATCAGCGCCGTGCATCCATCGAATGCGTGCGCGCCAATCTCTGTCACGCTGCTGGGAATCGTGATCTCTTTCAGGCTCGTGCAGCCCGAGAAGGCGTAATCCCCGATGGCAGTTACAGAATCAGGAATTTTCACGCTGACAAGGCTCGTGCTGTTTGCAAACGCATATTCATCAATGCGTTTTACGTTTGCGGAAATTTCGTAAGTCGCGACATTTCCGCCGCTTGGAGCGTCCGCGCTGTCCGCCAGTGCGGGTAGGACCAGACAGCTTCCGATCAGCAGACTGGTCAGCGTAATCGTCAAAAGTTTCTTGGATTTCATGCGTATCAACCCCTTTCTCGATTTCCAGCATACAGCAATTTCAAGAAAAAGTCAATAGCAGAATCAAGAAAATTAAGGGAAAATACAGAAACTAAATCGAATGCTATGTCATGCACCGTCAAATCAATAAGGTGCTAATGCTATATTCAGAAGAAATTGTCAAGAAACGATTACCAATCATGTTGACAAGCTGGGAAAACCTGCGTATAATAAATATGGAAAACTGGCAGTTTGCAACAGGGAAAAAGCGGATGGAGGAGAATTGCACATGAAACGTTGGAAGGTCACATTCGGACTGTTCTTGCTTCTTTTTGCGCTGGCAACGACAGTTGCTTGCGCAGAAACGCGCGAAGAGAAAGTGGATTTGGAAGGGAAGCGTGTTATTTTTGCCCAGCCGGGGGAAACAATTCACTTTACTTATGATGTTCCGGAAGGCTTCATTGTGGATAAAGAGGGATGGTCATGGTGTTTTGCCTATACGGATGGTCGTGGCTGTACTTACTATGATGGCGAATACGGTGATAGCTACTCGGAAAGCTATACCTATGAGCCAACGGGAACCCATGTCGAATTTGATGGAAAAGGTAGCATTACTCTTTCCAACAATGAAATGGTTCGTGTAGAACTACGCATAAAAAAACCGAATGTCGATTATTGGATTTACATGCACGCATATGTGCTTGTTGCTGACCCGGCAGAGTACTATACCTATGAGATTCAGAATGGGGAAGCGACGATTACAGGATATAATAAAGACCTTCTGCGCCGCAAAGTGCTTATTCCCCAGGAAATTGAAGGGTATCCGGTCACGACGATCGGCGACCGCGCGTTTTCTGATATGCCGTCGGGCATCGGCAAGGAATTTTACATTCCGGACAATGTAACCACCTTTGGTAAGGAAGCCTTTGCAGGCAGCGCCTATCTTGATGCGGTTCGGATGCCGCAGAAGCTGACGAAAATGGGCGAGGGCGTATTTGCGGCATGTTTACAAATGCACTTTTTGGAAATCCCTGATTCACTGACAGAAATTCCGGACGAAGCCTTTGTGAACTGCTGGGGCTATGGCGCTGGGAGAGGAGATTATAGTGTTGAGCAATGCATCGGCAAAAACGTGACCAAAATCGGTAAAAGCGCGTTCGCTGGATGCTGGAATATGGGGAGAGCTTGGGGAGATGCTCGTCTGCCTGAGAAACTCGAATCCATCGGGGAAGGCGCATTCCAGTATTGCTACACGATAAAGAAGCTGCAAATCCCGGCTGGTGTGACGGTCATTCCTGACCGCACATTTCAGGGCTGCGAAAGACTGGAATCCATTCAGTTTGATGGCGATATTACGATGATGGGTGCGGAAGCATTTGACGGCTGTGTTGCGCTGACGTCGATGCCGCTGTCGAAATCGCTGTCCCTGATTGGCGCGGATGCATTCCGTGACTGCACGGCGCTGACGGATTTCCAGCTGGCAGAGGGAAACACGCATTTTCAGGTGCAGCAAGGTGCACTGATGACGGCGGATGGCACGCGGCTGCTGACTTATGCTGCCAGCGCACCGCAGCAAAGCTTTGTCATGCCGGAAACGCTGACACAGATTGATGATGGCGCACTCAAAAACCTGCGCTATCTGGAAACGCTGACTTTCTCGCCGATTTTCAGCGATTATCAGGCGGGCATGTTTGAAAATGCAACGGGCTTGAAGACGGTGAATTTCGGCGAAGGTACGCTGACGGCGATTCCTGACCGATTCTTCAAGGGCTGCACGTCGCTTGTTTCGCCCAGTGCGTTCACGGGCGTGACGTCTGTTGGCGAATCGGCATTTGAAGGCTGCACGGCGGTGCAATCGCTGTCGTTTGATGATTCGCTGTCGAACATCGGCACAAAGGCGTTCCAGAACTGCACGGCACTGGAAAGCGTGCATATTCCGGACAGCGTAACGAGCCTGAGTGCAGCGGCGTTCCGGAATGACGTTTCCTTGACGGAATTCCAGATGCCGGAGCGCCTCCATACCGTCTCCGCGTCGGCGTTCAGCGGCTGCACGTCGCTGAAAACGGTGACATGGAGCAAGTATCTGCAAACCATAGAAGCAAATGCGTTTGAAAATACGGCCCTGACGGAAATCATCTTCCCGGAGAGCCTGACCAGAATCGGCGCGTATGCGTTTGCGGGCATTGGCACGCTGGAAAGCATCGTCCTGCCGGAAAATGTGAACACGATTGGTTCGTCTGCTTTTTCTGGCACTGGGATTCAGACGCTGAAGCTGCCCAAGAGCGTCACGACGCTGGGCAACGGCGCATGGATGAACTGTGCCGCCCTGCGGGAAGTTCAGTGGGAAGCCGCGTTGGCGAAAATCCCGGCGAACACGTTTGAACACTGCACTGCGCTGACCCAAATCGAGCTGCCGGACGGCATTGTGGAAATTGGCGCAAGGGCATTCAGCGGCAATGAAAGCCTAACCAATGTGACTTTGCCGCGCACGGTGCGGCGCATTGAAAGTGCCGCTTTTGAGGGATGCAGGGCGCTGACGGACATCCTGCTCTGGCCGGACGTGGAGGAAATCGCGGCGGATGCTTTTGCGAACTGCGAGAATCTGACCATCCGCGGCTGGAAGGGGTCTGCCGCTGAAAAAGCAGCCACGTCACAGGGCGTGAATTTTGCCGCGGCGGATCAGGAAATTTCCTACACGCTCAATGCCGCGCAGGATGGCTATCTTGTCAGCGGCTGCGATGAAAACGCGGTACTGCTGGTGCTTCCGGCTGTGCATGACGGCTTGCCTGTGGTCGGCACTGCGGAAAACGCCTTTGCAAACTGCAAGTACCTGCAAGAAGTGCGCGTGGAAGCGGAAAGTGCGTATTTGCAGGTTTGTGACGGTATCCTGATGGACGCGACAGGTAAAACGCTGCTGCTCTATCCGGCACGGCGCGCAGGAGCGGATTTGGTGATTGACGAAAACGTGACTGCCATTGCAGACTATGCGTTTGCCTACTGCCAACATCTGCGCAGCATCACCATTGGCACGCAGGTGGAGACAATCGGCGACCATGCGTTTGAAGCAGTGAATGATGCCCTGTGCCTTGTGGTGCAGGATGGCAGCCCGGTGCAGCTGTGGGCGAGCGCACACGGGGTGCGCTATGCCAGTGAAAGCACATCGTTTACCTATCGCCTTGAAGGGGACAAAGCGTATATTACGGGCTATACGGGCACGCTGCCGGAGACGGTTGTTCCGGCAGTGATTGACGGATACCCTGTCTATGCGATTGAAAACCTCCGCAGCCCGATTCTGACGCACGTTGTTGTCAGCGAAGGAATTGTGGAAATTGGGGAATCGGCGTTTCAAAGCAACTATACTGGTAATCTGTTGAGTGTGAGTTTGCCGCAGAGCGTAAAGAAAATTTCAGATTTTGCTTTCGCTGGACAGCAGTATTTACAGGAAATCACATTTGGTGGTGTGGAGAAAATTGGTCGAGGCGCTTTTAGTGGCTGCACAAAACTGACACAAATTACATTGCCGGATACGCTGACAACAATTGAATGGCAAGCATTTGAATACTCTGGTCTAACGTCACTGACGATACCGGTCAATGTAACCAGCCTTGGAGACTCGTTTATCTCAGGCTGTTCAGCGCTGACATCACTGTCTATAGCCGAAGGAAATCCAACCTATGAGATGGTGGACGGATTGCTTTACGACATTCCTGCAAAGACGCTGCGCTATGCTCTGCCGGATGTGTCGGGGGATGTAGTGATTCGTGACGGCACGGTGCGCATTGGCGACGATGTGTTTAAGGAACATGCGATAACATCTGTTCAACTGCCGGATTCTTTGCAGAAAATTGGGAATTGCGCATTCCAGTTCTGCAAGGAACTGAAGGAAATTACCTTCCCGGAAGGGCTGATAACGATAGATGGTTTGGCGTTTGCCTACTGTACACAACTGGAAAATGTTGTGCTGCCGGAAGGATTAAAGAGCTTGGGCGACAGCGCATTCCGCTCCTGCGATAGCTTAACAGAAATAACCGTGCCTGAAGGCATCACATTTATGTCGGGAACATTTGCAACCTGCTACTCTTTACGCACCGTGAATTTGCCGAGTGGTTTAACCCACATGATGAACGGCGTTGTGGAAGGATGTCGTTCACTGGAAACTCTACACTTGCCTGCTAAGCTGGCGGACATCAGCGGCGAGTGGCCCAGCAAGCTGAAAACGATAACGACAGCGTTTGGTTCTGTGCGCTATGTATCCGAAGACGGTATCTTATATGATACGCAGGACAACAGCATCTTGTTTGTGAATGCGTCGATTACGGGAAATGTAACCGTTCGTGATGGCATCACGACAATTGGCGCAGGGGCGTTCAAGGGCAGAAAAGGCTTAACGAGCGTCACGCTGCCGGAAAGCTGCACTGTCATTGATTCTTATGCTTTTGAAAACTGCACAGCACTAACGGATATCAACTTCCCGGAAAAATTAGAGTTGATTGGACGAAATGCATTCTACAATTCCGGCATTACATCGCTGAAACTTTCGCAGCCGGGTCTTCACGTTGGGAGTTTTGCATTTACTGATTGCCATCAGCTGAAGTCTGTGGAAATCACATCGACGGACTTTGACTTGATGGAGTGGGCATTTGCAAGATGCGAAAATTTGGAGACAGTAATTCTGCCGCCGCAGGTTTTCCGCATGGAAGGCGGATGCTTCACGGAATGCACGTCCCTGACTACGGTCGTTTTGCCGAAGAACATCACGTTCGTGCATGGCTTTAAGGACTGTACGTCCCTGAGAACTATTGAAATTCCGGACAGTGTGACGAGCATCGGCTATGAAGCATTTGCAAACTGCAAGTCGCTGGAAAGCATTCATCTGCCGGATGGGGTAACGAACATAGGAGACCTTGCGTTTGCACGCTGCTTTGCCTTGAAGGATGTTAACTTCCCGGCTGCGTTGACCACGATCGGAAAAGAAGCATTCCGAAGTGTTCCGATTGCTGAAGTTGTTATCCCGGCGAATGTGACCGAAATCGCGGACATGGCATTCTATTATAATGAAGAACTCCGTTCGCTGACGCTCCCCAATGGCTTGAAGAAGATTGGGGAGAGTGCCTTCTGGAACGCGAGCAAGCTCCAAACTGTGGAATTGCCTGAAAGCCTAACGGAAATTGGAGAAACAGCATTCCGTCAAAGCGGTTTGACCTCGATTACCATTCCCGGAGATGTAAAGCGTATTGGTACCGGGGCATTCGCTGCTTGCGAAAATCTGGAAAAGGTATCAGTTGCACCCGGTGTCGAAACGATTGGCAGTGAAGCGTTCACTGGCTGCACAAAGCTGACGGAAGCAACGCTCGCCAGCACTGTTACGACCATCGAGAGCAGTGCGTTCTGCGGCTGCAAGGCGCTTCAAACTATTAACGGCGGTGCGCTCATTCAGTCCATTGGCGAACATGCCTTCACGAGCTGCGAAAACATTGAGGAAATCAATATTTCGCCGAATTTGACGGAAATTTCAGACTATGCATTTGATGGCTGCAAGAAACTGAAGCGCGTTTCGCCGTCGGCGGAGCAGAAGGGCGTTTCTCTGCCGCATGTGAAGTACATCGGCGAGCGGGCATTCAACGTCTGCAAAGCAATTCCGTCCTTCTCTCTGGGCGATTCGCTGGAAACGGTCGGGGATTATGCGTTTGCTTCCACGTCCGTTACGTCCATGTATTTCCCGGATACCGTGAAGCAAATCGGCATCAATCCGATGTGGATGAATTATGCCATTCTGTCCGTGCATTTGCCGAAAGCACTGACGGAAATCCCGCAGGGGATGTTTGCGCAGGCCACGCGGATACAGACGCTTACCATCCCGCAGGGTGTGCGCAGCATTGGCACACAGGCATTCCACGGCAATGTTGCTTTGGCAGCGCTGAAACTGCCGGATGGCTTGGAGCGCATCGGCGCAAATGCATTTGGAAACGCGATGCTGCTGCTGGAAATTCCGGCATCGGTTACGGAAATTGCGGATGATGCGTTCAGCGAAGCGGTTGTGGAATTCTACACGCCGTCGGGCAGCGCAGCGCATCAATACGCGCTGGCGCATCAGATTCCTGTGCATTTGGATGAGTCGATTCCGGCAGAATACCTCGGCACGGCTGACCAGCTGGCAGCAAAAATTGTCGCGCAGGTGATTACGGATGACATGACCGACTATCAGAAAGCAGAAGCGCTGGTAGACTGGATGCTCAGCGAAACGAAGCTGTCAGACATGCTGCCGCACACATATAGCGGCAAAATGGTGCTTGTCCAGCGTAAAGGTACGCGCTGGGGCTGGGCATTTGCATACAAAGCACTGCTGAACGCGGCAAATGTTACCAATGGCATATACTTCAACGCGAAAGGCATCATCGAAGGTGTTGGCATTGGTGATCAAAGCTCGGTGTTTGTTTCGTATTTTGACGGTGATGCCGTGAACATGATTCAAATTGACGGGCAATGGTACTTTACGCACCCGGCATTTGTGGAACATTTCGGAAAAGCACGCTACTTCATGCTCAATCGAGAAACGTATCGCTTGTCGTTTGGGGATGATCCGAAGGTGGAAGACTGCGACGACTACAACCAGACCTTCTTGTATCAGGCGTACTCCAAGGATATTGAGGCGGAGGTTGTTGAGCAGGCATCTGCGTCCTTCACGGAGGGCAAAAAGCTGGTGTATGCGGAAGTTCAGCCGATTGAGGAACTGATGGATGCGCACTATGCGTATGTGCTGGACTTCGCAGGGCGGCACATGGATACGCTGGACTGGCAGAACGCGCAGGGCGAATTTGAGCCGACCATCATCGGCACAAACAACGGCTACTGGCTCAGCGACGATCTGACGGGTGAGTATGCGCAAGTGACAGTGAATACGCAGACGCTCTATCCGTATGGTGCGGAGGTACGGCTGGATGATCCGGAATACACGGCAATGCTGTGCGACTGGAATGTGGATGGCACACTGACGCTGACGGAAAGCACCGAAGAAGCAACCGTGGCGCTGTTCACCATAGAAAGGGGAGAAGATATAGAAAAGAAGCAGACCATTACTGGCAGAAAGGTCTATCATGCGACTTTTACCCCGACCCTGAGCCAGTACATTGACACGCTGGCACCGACGGAATTTGACTTGGTGCTGGAATGTCAACTGCCGCGCATCCTGGATGTTTCGGAACTGGTGGACAACAAGCTGACGCTGACGCTTTCGGATTCGCACATTTTCCCGGAGAATGCGCAGCTGGATTTGATTTTCTGGCCGCAAGACGGCATATCGAGTGCTCCTATAACGCACTTCTATGTGGAGGATCGTGCAGAACTTTACCCGGACGGCAAACGCGAAATTACGCTTGACCTCTCGGCGCTTCGCTGCGACCTGGGATATGCTCTCTACATTGCGCAGACAGCGGACAACTATGTGGAATCGGAACAAAGTTATGTTACGAGCCGCATCGACATACCGCATACGCCGTACATTGAGACGGTGCAGCCTGCAACATCGACGGAAAATGGGCGGATAAGTGACATGGTTTGCAAGATTTGCGGCACATGGCTGGATAACGGCTATGTGATTGCGTCGGATCACATTCTGCAGCTGCCTGCAAATTTGAAGGCAATCGAGGAAGAAGCTTTTGTCGGCATGTGGCAGGTGCAGCAGGTGAATATTCCGGAGGGCGTTACTGCGATTGGAAAGCGCGCCTTTGCAGACTGCTCGCTGCTGCGGCTGGTCATTATCCCAAACAGTGTGCAAACGTTGGCGGATGATGCCTTCAGCGGCTGCCATCCGGTGATTCTCTGCGATGCGGAAAATCAGCAGGTGATTGACTGGGCAAATGCACAGGGATTGATGGTCGTTTTCAAAGAAAGTAAATAATACATTCCTTCGGCTGCTTCGGGGACACAGCTTCTCCGAAGCAGCCCCTTTTCTTTTCAAAAAAATCTCGAAACGGGATTGACAAAATGGGCTTGATACACTATAATAGAGACAAGGTTGAGCGTTAAACCTAACGAAAATACGCCATGAACTCGTGAAGGAGGTTTTCCCATGAGAGGGTCGATGAAATTGGTTTCCATGCTGCTGGTGCTGTGCCTGATGCTGGGCGCGCTGCCGCTGGCGATGGCGGAAGAGGTCGTTGATGCGGACTTGACCTGCACGATTACGCTGGGTAACTGGCCCGCGGATACGGCGGCGGAGGCGGAAAAGGCGCTCTTTGAGAGCTACCGCGAAACGATGAAGAAGCAGTACCCGAACGTGACGCTGGTGCCGGATTACTACTCCTATACCCTGAGCAGCTACGTTCCGATGGCGAAGGGCGGCACGGCGCCGAGCATCTTCCAGCCGCCGTTTACCGACCCGCAGCTGCTGATCAGCCAGCATCTTGTCGGCGACGTGACCGATGCGCTGGAGCGCGCGGGCGTGCTGAATGAGTTCAGCCCGTCGTACCTCGAAATGCTGTCCGACGAGAACGGCCGCATCTACGGTCTGCCGCGCGACGGCTATGTGCTGGGTATGCACATCAATGTCGCCCTGTTCCGCGAGGCGGGGCTGGTGGACGAGGAAGGTCTGCCGATTTACCCCAAGACCTTGCAGGAAGTGGCGGAATACGGTCAGATTATCCGCGAAAAGACGGGCAAGGCGGGGCTGGTATTCCCGGCGAGCGAGACGTATGGCGGCTGGCTGTTCACCAATATCGCGTGGAATTTCGGCTGCGTGGGCGAAAACGCGCTGGAATATCAGGATGAAGACGGCCGCTGGGTGTGCAACTTCACATCCGACGAGTGCGTGGCGGCGATGGAGTACATCCGCGACCTGCGCTGGAAGTACAACATCCTCAATGCCGACGCGACCACGACCGACTGGGCGGGCGCGCATTCTCTGCTGGGCACGGGCGAAGCGGCGATGAACTTCGCGGCGGATGACTCGGTTGACCAGCCGACCTCCAACAAGGGTCTGCCGGTGGAGGACTTCGCGCTGATTCCGTTCCCGGCGGGCGACGCGGGACGCTATGCGCTGGCGGGCGGCACCTGCTACATGTTCGCGCCGAACATTACCGATGATCAGGCGACGGCGCTGATGGCATACCTGACCGTGCTGGGCAAGATGCCCTACCTGAATGACCAGATTATCGAGGGGATGCGCGCGGACTATGCTGCCAAGCGCGACCGCGGCGCACCAGTTCTGCCCGCCATCAGCGCGTGGAACGATGCGGACTACAACGCGGCGAAGCAGGCGATTATTGACGAATACTGCAACGTGGATATGCGCCTGTACAACGACTTCTTCGATTCCATCACGCAGGGCACGATTACGCTGCGCTCGGAAGAACCCGTCTTTGCGCAGCAGCTGTACCGCGAGCTGACCGCAGTCATTCAGCGCGTCATCACTCGCGAGGGCGCGGACGTGCGCAAGGCGCTGCAAAAGGCGCAGGATTCCTTCCAGGAGTATCTGGATGATGAAATCAATGATTACTAATTTCTGATTCTGCATGGCATTGCACTGTTTGTTGCAGAGGGTTTCGCCTCTGCGGAGGCGACCAAAGGGCTTTCCGATCGCCCTTTGGAAACCTTCGGCGCCGCTGCACTTTGGGTTAGCCCTTGTTGGTGACGAGCGAAAGTCAATGCGGATGGGGCAGTGCGGTGCCATCGGGCAATTATTGCTAATTGCTAATTCCTCATTTCTAATTGGAAAAAAGAACACCGGCGGAGGAGAACCGATGCCGGTTTCTTTTACATAAAAATCGCTCAAATCTTCGCGGAGGAACGCCTATGAGCAGAAAAAAGGCGCAAGTCGGCTTGCGCGCACGGACGGTTGACCACCTCAATGCTTGGCTGATTATGCTGCCGAGCCTCGTGCTGATGCTGTTCTTTGTCTGGGAACCGCTGTTCGAGAGCGTGGTGATGAGCCTGTATAAGACGCGCAACATCGAACTGGTGAACTTCATCGGCTTCAAAAATTACATCAGCGTCATGGGCAAAGATGACTTCCTGCAGGCGCTGACGAACACGTTCTCGTACACGTTCTGGTCGCTGCTGCTGGGCTTCTTCCTGCCGATGGTGCTGGCGCTGCTGATTGGGGAGACCGTGCGGAGCAAGAGCTTCTTCCGCACGGTGGCGTATCTGCCGAATATGCTGCCCGGTCTGGCGGTCGTCATCCTCTGGTCGGCGTTCTTCTCCGGCGAGAAGTCCGGCGTGCTGAACATCCTGCTCAGCCATCTGGGCATTGCGCCGCAGACGTATCTGACGCGCTCGGAGTGGGTCATCCCCATCATCATCCTGATTGCGACGTGGAAGGGCGCGGGCGCGACGGCGCTGATTTACATGGCGGGCATGTCCAGCGTCAGCCCGGAGCTGTATGAAGCGGCGGCGATTGACGGCGCGGGCATCTGGCAGCGCATCATCCACATCATGATTCCTGCCATCAAGAAGCTCGCGGGTACGCTGCTGATTCTGCAAATCATCTCCGTGTTCCAGATTATGTATGAACCGATGGTGCTGACGAAGGGCGGCCCGGATAATGCGTCCCTGTCGCTGATGCAGCTGATGTGGCAGTACGCGTTCGGCGGCTCGATGAACTATGGCAAGGCATCTGCCGTCGCGGTGATTGTCACGCTGATTTTGCTCGTCATGACGGCGATTTACTCCTACTTCGACCGCAAAGAATCCGACTGGGATTAAGGAGGGAGAACGCATATGGCAAAAGCACAGCGCACCGGCGTCATCCGGGACTACGATATGCACTCCGCGTCTGTCCGGGTTGGGTATGGGTTCATCATCTTCTTCTGCCTGATTATGACGGTCATCGCGGTTTTCCCGATTATCTGGGTTGTGCTGGCGGGCTTCAAGGACTTGAAGGAGTTCATGTCGTCCGCCAAGCTGCTCCCGGAGGTGTTCGATTTTTCTCTCTTCGCGAAAACGTGGTCGCAGCTGGGCATTGCGCAGAACTACCTTAACTCGCTGATTTCCGTCGCGGGCAGCGTCGTCTGCGCGATTGTGTTCAACGGTCTGCTGGGCTACGGGCTGGCGATTTTGAAACCCAAGGGCTACGGCATCGTCAAGAAGCTCGTCATGCTCTCCCTGCTCCTGCCGACGACCATCAGCATCGTGCCGCTGTTCATGAACATCCAGAAGCTGAATCTCGGCGGCTCGTTCGTCCCGCTCTGGCTGAGCTATGGCGCGAACGCCATGTACGTTATCCTGTTCGTGCAGTTCTTTGAATCGCTGCCGACTTCCATCATCGAAGCCGGGCGGATTGATGGCTGCACGCAGCTGCAAACGTTCTTCTACATCGTCCTGCCGCTGTCCAAGCCGATTTGCTCCGTGATTGCGATTTTCGCCATCAACGCCGCATGGTCGGACTTCCTCCTGCCGTATCTGGTGCTTCGCGGCAGCGCGTTGCAAACGGTGATGGTGCGCCTGTTTGTTTTCAGCACGGAACAGACCGTCAACGCCGACACGATGATGCGCTCCGTCGTTTTCTCGATGATTCCGCCCATCATCCTTTTCTTCATCTTCCAGAAGCAGCTGACCGAAAACGCCGTGTCTGTGGGCATCAAGGGTTGACATTATAAAAAACTTCGATAGTCACCCAGTAACATGGGAGGCGCCGAAGGAGTCCAGAGGGCGACCGCAGACTTCGTCTGTTTTCATTGCCCTCTGGAACTTGCTTAACAGCCCATTCACGGAAAAGAAGACAACCTGCAATACCGAAAAAAAGAGCTTCTACTTCTTTCTTGCCAAAAAGAAAGAACCGACAGGAGGACGCACAATGGCAAAAGCCGCTGACGTATATTTCCAAGTAGACCCGTGGAAGGTCATTGAGCAGGGCTTCGACCCCGCCTACGCGCGCGTGAGCGAATCCATCTTCTCGCTGGGCAATGAGAGCATCGGCGTGCGCGGCTGCTTTGATGAGGGCGGTCATGTCGATAGCCTTCGCGGAGCGTATACCAATGGAATCTATGATATGGAGAAGCTGAACCGTTCCTATAAGGGCATCATCGACAAAACACACTTCATGATTCCCTCGGCGGAATGGCTGATGACGACGATTTCCGTCGATGGCGAAACGCTCGATTTGGGGCAGTCGCAGTTTTCTGACTTCACCCGAGAACTCAACCTCCGCGCCGGCACGCTCACCCGCCGCTTCCTCTGGACGACGAAGAGCGGCAAGCAAATCCGCCTGACCTTCCTTCGATTCCTCGATATGGTACACCGCGAACGCGCGTACCAGCGCATCACGCTCGAAGCGCTCAATTTCACGGGCAGCGCGACAGTCACGTCCGGTGTGTCCTTTGATGTGGTGCATGAAGGTCGCCAGAAGTGCTTCTGGCAGGAGACGCGCACCGACGCGAAGCCGGATTGCCTGATGACGCAGTCCCGCACGACGCTCTCGAATCAGGAGGAGTTTTGCGGCGCGTGGCTGACGTGGCCCGGCGAATCCACCGCATCCGCCGAGGGCAAAACCGTCACCGCGACGGCGGATGTTCTGCTTGCGCCGGGGCAAGCCGTGCAAATCGACAAGCGCGCCGTCGTGCTGTTCAACGGTCAGCAGGGGGACGACCTCTGGCAGAGCGGGCAGGACGCGATGGCGCAGAGCAAAGCCGTCTCGCTCGATGACGCACAGGCGGCACAGCGCGCGTACTGGGATGCTTACTGGCACACGTCCGACATCTGCATTGAGCCGAAAGATGAAAGCATGGCGGAAGCCGTCGCAGCGGAACAGCAGGGGATTCGCTTCTGCTCCTTCCAGCTCGCGCAGACCTACAACGGCGGCAGTATGCGCCACAACATTGGCGCGAAGGGCTTGACGGGCGAGGCGTACAACGGTCATGCATTCTGGGACACGGAATCCTGCTGTCTGCCGTTCTACCTTTTCACGAACCCGGAAGCCGCGAAATCGCTCCTCCTTTTCCGCTACAACACGCTGCCGATGGCGCTGGAGCGCGCAAAAATGCTGGACTGCAAGGGCGCATGTTACCCGATTGCGACGCTCAACGGCGACGAGGCATGTCCGCTCTGGCAGCACGCAAGCCTGCAATTGCAGCCGAGCACGGCGGTATCCTACGGCATCTGGCATTATGTCCACCTGACGGACGACAAGACGTTTTTGTACCGCTACGGCGCGGAAATGCTGCTGCAAATTGCCCGATTCCAAGCGACGCGCGTCGGCTTCAGCGAGAAAATCGGCAAATATGGCTTCTTTGGCGTGATGGGCCCGGACGAATTCCACATGATGGTCAACAACAACGCGTATACCAATTATATGGGAATGCGCGCCCTGCGCTATGCGGCGGATGTGCTGGATGCAATGCGGGCGGATGCGCCGGAGGCTTACGCGGCACTGTGCGAAAAAGTCCAGCTTGTACCCGACGAACCCGCGCAATGGCGGCACATTGCCGACAACATGTACATTCCGGAAGCGCCTAATCACCTGTTTGAGCAGCACGACGGCTTTTTTGAGCTGCCGCACACGGACATCAACAGCATTCCGGTCAGCGAGTTCCCGCTCTACGACCATTGGGCATACGACCGCATCTACCGCACGGACATGATTAAGCAGCCGGATGTGCTGATGTTCCTCTACCTCTACAATTCGTCTTTTGATACCGAGACGAAGCGTATCAACTACGATTTCTACCAGCCGCGCACGATTCACGAATCCTCCCTTTCGCCCGCGATTCACTCCATTTTGGCGGCGGAGCTGGACAAGATGGATGAAGCTGTCAGCTTCTTCGGCTACGCGACGCGCCTTGATTTGGACAACTATAACCGCAATACGCGCGAGGGTTTGCACATCACGAGCATCGCGATGGCATGGGCGAACATCGTCTACGGTTTCGCAGGTCTGCGCAGCGATGACACGATGCTGCGTTTCGCCCCGCGTCTGCCGGAGCGCTGGAAGCGGCTGACCTTCTCGGTCATGTACCGTGGGCGTGTGATTGCAATCAGCATGGGCGCGGACAAGACCGTGTTCCAGCTGACGCAGGGGGACAAACTGGCGGTGCAGGTGTATG
>ULVB01060623.1_pt1 | contig 16608 bp, 9 predicted proteins | sample 1959071 | NCBI WGS metagenome assembly ULVB01 (sample SAMEA4835776, study PRJEB28245) | human gut metagenome | biome: gut microbiome; material: fecal sample | place: Denmark | collected 2008 | reverse complement strand
GTCAAACTTTATCGACGCACGTACTTCCTCGAATGCTTACTCAAAAATTGTGACATTATAAGAAGCTATCCATAAGGTTCAGAATCGTCAATATAAAAATGACCGGAAGGCGACAATGCGCTTTCCGGTCATATTCATTATGCTTCCGAGCCATAATACGGCTACAGAGGGTGTTTTTAAGAGATGAAATTACTGCATCAAAGTGAGGTACCAGTTGCCTTCGATTTTGAGGGCATTGATGGCGAAGGCGGTGGAAAGGAGCTTGGACTCATCCTCGGAATGGCCGAAGGAGACACGGAACTTGACGACATTGTGATCTGGATCCGTGAAGGTGTAGCTCTCAAACTTAGCCTGCCTTAGATTCATCTTCTTGAACTGGTTGGACGCGGAGACAATCTTCTCTGAGCTAATCTGGAACAAGGTGTCATTCTCGACCTGCCCCAAACCATCAAGAGCGCCGTTTACATCACCGGCGATTATCTTGTCAATCACCGATTGGGCTCTTGTAAGTACCTCGGTTGTGTCAGCGGCCGTAAGTTCGGACAGGAAAATCTCCTGACGAGTAGGCTCTGCCTTCGGTTTCTTACCTGAGCAGGAAGCCCAAAGGGAAAGCGCCAAGATCAAGGCGACGGAATAACAAGCAAATGATTCGATTTTCATCATACGTAAGTCATTAAAAAGGTGCGCACCGCAGAACGATGCGCACCTAATTATTCTATGTTAAGATCTTACTAGAGAGTAGGCTCAACAGTCACGTCAACATAGGTAGAGATAACACCCCACTCGTAAGTAACCTGTACAGGGATACGGAGCATAAAGGCAGAGTCAACATTGTTACCGTTGTTTACATAACGGAGGTAACCGAACTTCTTCTTCAGACCGTTGTACTGAGGTTCACCCCAGTTAGGCATTGTCTCTGAGCTGTAGGTGATGTCAAGACCTGTCGCAGCAGGAACCCTCGTTGGGTTGGTAATATCACCAGTGCAATGCCAAATATGAATGTCATTAGTCTTGGAAGAAAGGAGGGTCTCACCGAGAACACCACCGTTAAGGGTCGTTGTGATACCAGCCTCATCAACCTTGAAGTTATTGACATTGTAATACTTGAAGTACCAGAGATTGCTGTAGTCAGGAGTTACGAACTGACCATTATCACCTCTCCAATCCTTGAACTCGAATACATCGAAGATGCTGAGGTTAGCCTCCGGCTTGTAGGCATCAACACCGTCACGATATACCTTGCCAGTGATCTCAGGCATATTCAGAGGTCTGAGGAAGTAGTAAGGGTTAACGCCACCGGCGACAGCAGCTACGAGGTTGCAATCGCCATCAGCAGCCTTAAGAACAACGCCTATGTTAGCATAGAGTTCAGCCGCTGACTTAGGAACAGATGGAGAGTAGTTAAGAAGTGCCTTAGCTGTCTCGTTGTTCTCATAAGTAACCTCACCGGTCTCCTGATTAATCGTAGCGATTACAACACCATTAGCCTTAAGTTCAGTGTTAGTGTAAACACCTGCCTCATAATCAGCTGAAAGCGCAACCTCATTCACAGAAAGCTGAGCATTATCAGTAATTGTGACTTTGCCATCATAGAGATCAACTACCTCCTTAGAGTCAACTGTCAACTGAACATTTCCTACCTTAGGCTGAACAGGAGCGAAGTAATACTTGTAAACAGGATTTGTTACAGTCTTACCAGCTACAGTGAATTTAGGATTGTTGCCTTCCCATACCTGATTGATAGGAGTTACCCAAGTAGAAGGAACTGGCTTACCTGGTTCCATATTAGGAACTTTAACGTTAAGGATAGCCTTGGTCTGATTGTCGAACCAATAGTTGGCAAGCTTGACACCAACAGTACCGGCAGCGTTCTTGGTGACGGTAACCTTAAGAGGAACGTAAACACCCTCGAACTCATCCTCAACTTCCTCGCCATTGTGTCTGATGAAGACGTATCTTACCCAAATTGTAGCGGTATGGCCTTCCTTCTTGTAGATGGCGGACTTGTCGGCAGGAGTGAGAACCCACTCAAGAGTAGATACTCCATCGTTGGATACCTTTTCGGTAACAACACCGATCGCCTCTGCAGCCTCTGTGAACTTGGTGTCAGCGAAGCTGTACTGAACAGCCTTAGACTCCTCTGTCTGGAGAGCGTAAACCTTGTCGAAGGCAACCTCGTCAGCGTCAACAGTGACATAGATCTTGGTCATTTCGTCAGCCTTGGTCTCAACAGTAGAGTTCTCGCAATCGTTAGCGGCAACAGTCCAGTTAAATCCGTCAGACTTGATGTAATCCTTAGGAGCGATCTGAACCTTGATGTAACCAACAGCGACAACATCGCCAGCCTTGGTAACAACAGTCACACGAACCAATGGCTGCCTGTCGATGGCAGAAGGGGTAACCTCACCATTAACACCAGGAGTGATGACACCGGTGTTCTCATCAATAGCAGCGAAGCTGCTCTCAGAAGCCTCATCACCATCAACATAGTAATCTACGAGAGAGAACTTATAAGAAAGGCCGTAGTCATTCTCAGGATAGTCAGTCTCATAAACGTGATCCTCGTGAGTATTCTTTGAGGTGATAGAGTAGATAAAGTAGTGGGTCTCAAGAAGTTTCTTAATATCAAGAGAACCTTTGTAATCAACTTTCAGTTCAGCTTTGTTTGCGACAGCATCAGGAGCGGTAGTGAACAGATGGTTTGTTGGAAGCCCATTTTCGCAAGCATTCGCCTTTGTTCCATAATCTACACTATTATAAGAGATAGCGTCAATCATCAATCTGGACTCATAGATGCGGGCATAATCTGAAGTTACAGTTGTGTCCTCACCAGCGGAAGTCTTCACATTGGCCTGAAGGGCGAAAATGGTGATATTTTCCTTCTTATTCTTAATATCCGGCTTGCTCTCGTCTGCGACCTTGTTTGATGTAAGGTTGACAAACAGGTTGCCATTCTTGGTCTCTGCCAGAGTAGCCTCATAGAGATCGGCAGCGGATCTGGTTGAAACAGACTCAGCCTCCCTAACGACAACCTTAAGAGCGTTGTCAGCGGTGACAACAGCGCTTGAAGGGTTCATCTCATACTCTACAGGCACAGCCGGGTTCACGCGAACAGCCTTCTCATTCGCATAGTCCCAAGCACCACCAAGAACGAATGGCTTCTGAGCGTCAGTTGTACCCTCATACTCATTCTCTACAAACTTAACGGCACCAAAGTCACCATAGCAATACTCAACAGCCTCGATACCATCAACATAAAGACCAGGAACGAAGACAAGGCTTCTCAGTTCAGTGTTGAACACACCCCAAAGCTTGCTGATTCTGGCGTTGAGAGCGTTGGCTACAGTAGTGAGCCTTGCGTCAACATCAGAGATCTTCTGCTCAAGTGGCTTGTAAACGGTCTCGTAAACCTCACCGCCTTCCTTGCAAGCCTTCTCGATAGCCTCATCGAAGTACTTGTCAAAGTCAGAGATGTTAAGTTTTGTCTTCTTAAGATTCTCAATCTCGGCGGCGGCATCTTTGTCAGCCTTCTCAAGAGCCGTGATCTTAGCCTCAAGAGCACCCTTGGTAGCATAGACACCAAGAGCCTCTACAAGAGCGTCAACCTTACCAAGAGCCTCGGAAGCGGTCTTCTGGGCAGCCTCGGCAGCCTTCTGAGCGGTGTCGATCTTGGTGATGATCTCAGAGATCTTAAGGTCTGAATCATACTTGTCAGAGAGAGTCTTAAGCTGACCTTCAGCGATCTTAAGGCGAGCGTCGAGTTTACCGATCTCCTCGTTAGCGGCAGCCATCTCTTTCTTGGTAGCAAATGTGGCGTTAACATACTCAAGAGTGGCGTAAGAAGGAAGTTTGTCCTCGATTGCCTTGACTCTGGTGTCAATAGCCTGGACGTCTTTCTTAAGGCCATCGATAGTAGACTGAAGAGCATCAATGTCCTTCTTGTGATCCTCCTTAGTCTCAAGTGTGGCAACGGTCTCCTGAAGGGCCTTGATGGCTGCCTCAGCCTCAGCCTTAGCCTTCTGAAGATCCTCAATAGCGGTCTTGTTAGACGCTACCTGTTTCTCTACATCAGCCAACTTGGTCTCCAGATTATCGACGCGATTGTTGGTCTTGTCGATATCCTCTGAATAATCAGTACAGCTGGTGTACGCAAATGTCAGCCCAGCAATGGCCAACATCGAAACCAATCTGAAAAATTGTTTCATAAAGGATAATTAGTTAATAAAAAAGTTAAACATGTTACTCGTAGTAATAAATATGTTTTTAGGTGCCCATTCGTAGGCACATAATAACACAACGACAAATATATGAGTTTAATTTTTCATAAGCAAGATTTTTTAGTCAGAAAATGAGAAAAAAGAGGGTGGAATCCATTTATTACTACGAGTGACACCGCTTTTTCTTCCAGATGCACTTGTGCAGGCATTCCGAACAGACATATTAATAGGTAGGGTTTTGCCGCCGACATACGTTTTGCATACGTATTTGGCGGTGGAACGTCAGTTTCTGTGCCCCAATGACACAACCGCATCGGCAGTCTCAGCGGCGATCAAAGGAAGCTATAGCCGGAAAGAGACCGGGCAAATAACCTTAAAAGATGAGAGCAACAACTGTTATTGAATATCTTCTGTCTGGAGTTCTGCTGCTGGCGGCACAAACGCGGCCGGTTGGAATCAATCCCACCGCGACAGCGCAAGGTCAAAGTGTGGTGGTGGACAAAACGCTGACTTTCGAGAACAAGGTGCACGACTTCGGAAAGTTCGCCGAGAGCGGTGGATCACAGACCTGCATATTCAAGTACAGAAACAACACCAACGTGGCGATTGTCATACAAAAGGTGATCGTATCGTGCGGCTGCACGCAGGTGGAATGGTCGGGAAAACCGACAAAACCGGGAGAGAACGGCGAGATAAAGGTACTGTTCTCCAATCAGATAGGATCTGGCCACTTCGACAAGTCCATCGCCGTGTACGTTTCCTCGAGTCCAAACCAGATCATCCTCAGGGTCAGAGGGGAGGTCTTGGAGGCAGAGGAAAAAGGAGAAGCCACTTCACCGGCCCCATAAAGAGCCTTGGCGAAATGGCTTGACCAGTCACAGAGTCCGGCTTCTACTTCTTGCCGATTCTCACTTTGGCCTTGACGACCTCACCCTCACTTGTCACGACAGCTTTCCTGGCGGTGTCGAAAACAGCCCCGTCAGGGATAGTGATGGCGCATCCATCAGCCAATGCAAGTCCTCCAATATCCACAATCGAGCCTTCGGCCCCCTCAGCCGACAGTTCTCCCGCGGCATCGGAGAGTTCCAAGTAGGCATTGTAGGCCTTTCCGCCGACAATGCCCCATTTGCCTTTGACATTGACTGTGGCCTTGGCGACATTGAACCTTGAGTCCTTGGCGGTCAAGGATAATCCGCACCACTCACTTTCCAGATTCAGCACACCGCCACCGATTATCGTGACAGACCCGGACACGGAGATCGCCGGAGCCTTTGAGACCACTGAGCACGTGCCGCTGACGTAAATCTTCAGTCCATCAATACGGGAATCCAACCCGATTGTGGTCTCGTCGGACAACTGGATTGTCGCATTGTTCAATGTCAGCAGGTTGCTGGCGGCGCTGTAGGAGACTGAACCACCTCCGTACCAGGATCCTGTTATGCTGGAGGCGTTCTCGGCAGTCACCCTGACACCACCGATCCAAAGGTCATAAGTGGTTTTCTTCCCGATCACAACCTTCGATGTGACAATCTCGCCATCCTTGACTATGCCTCTGTTAGCGGCATCGAACTTGGCTCCTTCCGGGGTAGAGATGACAAGGCCGTCGAGGTCAAGGGCATCTATATTCACCACTGAGCCGGAGCTTCCTCTCGCCGTCACCTCGGTCTCGGAACCCGTGACAGTCAGATAGGTCAAGCCATCAGCCACACCGGAGACGCCATAAACGCCGGACGCGTTCACCTTGCCGCCGCGGACCGTGAGTCTGGATGTATTCTCAGTAAGCGCGACACCGCTGCCGGAAGCGCTGGTCAGATTCAGATCTCCCGCTCCGAGAATATTCAAAGAACCGGCAGACTGAATGGCTGATCCGGACGAGTTGATGGAGCATTTCCCGTTCACACGGATTTTGAGATTCTCGATGGAGGACACGATTCCGGCCGACGAAGAGACAATCTCCGTGTTGGTCAGGACAAGGCTGTTGGAAGCGACCTCATAGGAGACGCTGCCACCCTTCAGCCACGGACCGGTGATGCTTGCGGCGTTGTCAGCGGAGACTTTCTCTCCTCCGATGGAGAGGTCGTACACACTCTTGATCTCCACAAGAGTCTTCACTACATCCTCGCCAACGACTACTGAGCCGGAGAAAGAGTCAAAGACAGCGCTCTCAGGCACGGTGATCTTGCACCCGTCAAGTCCAAGGCCACCAATATCGGCGATCGAACCGGAAGTTCCTTCCGCCGAAAGATAAGTCTTCGTTCCCTCGACCTTAAGATAGCCGTCAAGACCCTGACGGCTGGTGATTCCCCAGGCACCCTTCACCCTGACATCCACGTCGGAAATGGTGACTGAAGATCCGGTCTGCATCATTATACCAGCCGAAGAACCCTCGAGCTTAAGGACACCCGCACCGGTTATCGTCATTGGAGCGAAGGCACTGACAGCAGTAGCGTAAGACTTAATCGAGCAATTACCTATCACATTGATTGTTAACCCGGACACCTCCGACTTGATGCCGACATTGTTGAGAGTGGTCTCTATCTCCACATTTTCGAGTGTGAGAATCTTGGTCTCAAAATCGTACGAAACCTTTCCCTTCTTGAGCCAGGTTCCTCCGACGCTGGAAGCGTTGTTGGAGTCAATCGTGTTGCCTCCTACCCAGATGTATTTCTCCTCCGGCTCAACCGGCTCATCTTCCTTCTGAGCGATAGGAATATTATAGACGGTGCCATCCGTCATTGTCAGAATCAAGGTTTTCCCGTCTTCGGAGAGTTTTACGTCAGCGAACAGACCGCTGGCTCCATCGCCTTTATCGCCCTTGTCACCCTTCTCCCCAGGGTCACCTTTCGGGCCAGTCGCTTTGGTTCCGGTGGTGGTCCAAGTCTTTCCTCCGTCAGCAGAGACCTCCCACTCATTGGTGGACGCATTAATACGCAGCAAAGGGACGGCACCGACAGTCCCGGAATCACCTTTGTCGCCCTTATCACCTTTATCCCCCTGGTCACCCTTATCGCCCTTGTCGCCCTTGTCGCCCTTCTCTCCGTCAACACCATTGGCTCGGACTTTCTGACCACCGGACAAGATCCACTCTCCGTTCAAAGTCCAATAGTAAAATCCATCAGCGTCCTTCCTGATTGAGACATCAGGCGTTTTCCCGTCAGCGCCATCACTGCCATTCTTACCATTGGTGATGGTGACCGGAGACTGTTTGTTGAAATAGATTGTGTAGCCATTCTCAACAGGGACAACAGACTTGATGTAGTCTCCTCTCTCCATAGCATTGACAAGGGCAGCCAGACTCTTAAGTTGCGAACTAAAATCATCAGTCAACGTCTCGAGGTTCTTAAGGCGCTGCTCGTGGTCTTCATAGAGTTTGCCGAGATTGTTGATCTCGTCCTGATAGTCGGTACACGACACCAACGCCGACAAAGTAATGAATGCGGCGGTGACGAAGCGGAAGCCCGACTTGAAATATTTTCTCATATAATTAATGAATAATTGAAATAATATTAATAGAATGGTTCGGCATGCGCTGCCTTATCGGCCAAAACTGAATTTAAATCCCACAAGACAGTTGAATTGCCAGTCGAAAGGGTCATCCTTACCTACCTTAGAGTTGAATTCATCAGGGAACATTATCACATTTGTCTCAAGACAGAGTGAGAGACAGTGCGAAAGACGCAGATCAAGTTCAAGGCCACCACGGGCACCCCAGAAAATCTTAGTACCCGTCCACAGCTTCTCGAAGCCATAGAAAGTTTCGTTATTCCTGAGCATACGGGCGGCCTCGATGTTCCTGAAACCAGCCGCGGCGCCACCGCCAGCGAACAGATTGACACTCAGTAGGCGATCTCGATGCCAGCCTCCAAACAACGACATCAGATCAAAGACGATCTCAGCACTCGAAAGCACATAATTCCATTGATAATCAAGGTAAGGATAGTTGTACCTGCCTTTGGCCTGCCAGCCGCTGAAAGAGATTCTCGCTCCTAACATCTGGTCGAACCTGCATCCGACAGACAACTGAGCCGCAGGAGTGAGTAGATCGGCTAAATCGGCCTCGCCCAACGAATAGGCACCTCCTCCCAAAATCCGCACATTCCATTCGGGAGTGAAGCCAGCGGAAACAGAATTGATGGAACGAACAAGATGCCGGTCATCCTTACGGTCGGTTCCGGATGCGACAGTCGCAAAGACAAGCGTGAATAGCCAGATCAACATAAATTTTCTCGTCATCTGCTCTTATGGAGTGTTTATTAGTATGGAAGTCACGGTCTTCTAAGAAAAAAATCCCCGGCTCGTTTTCGCAAACCGGGGAAATTTATTATAGATTAATCAGAAATCAGCGATTAGTTGCCTACAGTTCTGTTAACAGTACCCTCAACCCAAACGATCAGGTCGTTCTGGCTCCACTTATGGTGGATTCTTACAGGAACCTTGATGTTGAAGTTAACAACAGTTGCGGTGTTGTTAGAGTACCAGAGGTAATCATAGTTAGCCTTGGCCTTACCAGGTGTACACTTATGTGCAGGGTCAACAACCTTACCATCGTCGAGACGATTGTTCTTGCTGTCGTATACCTGGAACTCAACACCGTTGCTGTACTCCTTCAGAGTCTTGAACTCACCGGAAAGGTCAGTCATAATCTCCTCAGGGTTAACAGTAATAAGGTCAACTACATAGTACTTGTAGAGATCGACAGGTGTATGAGATGAGAATACATAAGCACCCTTGTCACCGGCAGCGGCTCTCCAGTCATAGAACTTAACGAGGTCATAAAGAGCGACCTTGTTTCCACCATTGTCAAGAGCGTCAGTGAAAGTGATAGGTCCAAGTGGCTCAACATAAACAGGCTTCAGGAGCTCAGCCTTGAATGTGTTGTCAGCAAGCGGCAGGTAAGCGCCACACTCCTCATTGAAGACAGCCACACCAAGTTCAACATCGAAGGTGTCCTCGAAGAACTTGACAACAGCCTCAGAATCAGCGGTGGCAAGACTTGCCTTTCCTTCAGGGATGTTGATGAGATCCTTGGTGACCTCGTTGTTCAGAACCACGAGTTTGGCCTCGTGCTCACGAGTAGCGGAAGCACCATACTCAGTGGCGTTGTACTGGTACTTAATCTCAGCGATCTTCGTTCCATTAGCATACAGAACCGTGTTCTTGTACTCATACTTCGCAGGATCAGTGTAAAGCATCACTGGAGAGTTGGCAACAGCATTGTCAACAGAAAGCTTATACTCTTTGCCGCTCACACCCTTTACAGTCTTGACGTTACCAAGAGTGAAGTAGTAGAGGTAAACAAGATCTTCCTGAACGAATGAAGGGAAGTTCTTCTTAATGTTCCAAGTCTGAGCCGGGCTGAACGCTTCAGGATCAATGCTGAATGAAGGAGCGTTCTCAGGCTTGTCGTTGCAAGTGTTAGTCTCGTCATAGAAGCAGAAGTATCCAGGCTTCCAAGCATCAGCAGTCCACTGAGCGCTATGAGTATGACCAGTTGTGGTCTTAGCGAAACGCTCGTCAAGATAAACCTCGAAGTCAGCAGCACCTACCTTAAGGTCAGCCTCGTTGCCAGGAGCCTCGACGTTACCGTGGATGTTTTTAAGCTTATCCTTGTCAAGGACATCATTGGCAGGGTTGAAACTGTTGTCAGCATACCAGTACTTAGGTATCTTGTTGGCCATCACACCCTTAGGATAAGCGAATGTAATCTTTACCGGGAGATAGACTGGCTCACGGTTGAAGTTGGTGTTGCCCAGACCCTTCCTTGGGATGAACTTAATGTACCTTACCTCCTCAACAACAGGATATGTCTTGTCGTTCACACAGTTCACGAAGTCTTCGCGACCGAGGTAAATACCAAACATGTTGGTTGTCTCGGAATCAGGCTCCTTGTACTCAAAGATATGACCAATCTTCTTGTCAGCAAGCTTGAATATTGGCTGACCATAAATGTCGACTTTACCTGTTGGAACCCACTGAGCGAACTCAAAGATAGGATCATTAGGGTCAATCGGCAAATCGATGTCAGACAGATCAATCACGTGCGGGTACTTCACAGCCTCATAGAGAACATTGAAAGTCTCCTTACCCATGTCAACAGCTTCGTCAAGGACTTTCTGCTCTATGGCGTGCCAAGTGGTTGGCTGGAACTGCTCTGTACACTTGTAGTAGAAGTAGCCCAGGTCGAATACCTTGGTGATGATAGGTCTCTCAGGCTCAACTATGATGAACTTGATGTAACCTTCCTCGACAATCTTGTTGTTGACAGTGTCCTTAAGTTCTACGCGGATAAGCGGAGTTCTGCCGACGATCGACTTCGGAGCGTTCTTGCCTACCTTGGTCTCATCCGGCTCGCAGGCAAGAGGATCGGTGTCGCTGTTTGACTTGACACCACAGGCAACGATGTAAGTGCCGTCAGCCCTATTCTTAAGAAGGCTGTGGTTCTGGGTCTGTTCCGTTCCATTCTCACCAACAGAGTAAGGAACCTGAACGAAATTGAACTTCATTCCAAGATCCTTAAGCTGAGCCTCGGTGCGAGTCTTGATCTTGCGGTCATTCCAAGAGCGGCAGGAGTTGAAGATGACATCAGCTTCAACGAGTTTGTTAAGGTTGATACCCACCTCGCTGTCGTACTGAAGTTCAAGAGTGGCCACCATCTGAGCGGCGTCGTGAACACTATGATAAAGATGCATACCGCCTTCCACCGGAGCCTTGTGAGGATCATCACCATAGCCAAGAAGCTTGCCCGGCTCACTTGTGTTCTGTACGAATTTCTTCTTGGTGGCGTCCCACTTCCAGGAAGAGTACTCATGCTCAGGGTCAATGTAGGTGTACTGCTTGGCAAAAGTGGTGTAGGCAAGGCTCTCGAACACCATCTGAGAGGCATAGACAGAAGCCCAGGTCGAGGTGATTGTCTCCTTGCCCTCTCCCAACGGAGCGGTGACGGCGAGGTCAGTAACCTTGCCGTTGTCTTTCTCGTGAGGATAGAAATCGAAGGCATGATAAGGGCTGGCCTCTTCCTGAGTCATTACCTTTTCACCTTGCATAGTGATGCCGACATGCATGATGCCGTCCTTCACATCAAGGAAAGTTGCTGTAGGCTTGGAAGCGGCAGGATTGGTCGCATAGTTAGGCACGGAAGCAACTCTTGTCTTCACGAAATCAGGATCCTGCGACACTGTCCCGAGATTCCTCTGTGTGTAATCAGGCACAATCGCGTTTGAAGGATCAAGGCTGTAAAGCTTGTCATAGGTAGGGTTAAGATAAGCAAGACCCTCATGACTTGTCGTGGCACCTACGGAATAGGTATTCTCAACCGTGGTCCAGCCAGCAGCGGTGTGACGCATGTGGGCATGCTTCAAACCTTCCTCCTTAGGACCCAAGGTCATCGGCTCGTAAGGGATGTAGATGTACTCCATCGCGTTCTGACCGTCAAGCACCATCTCCGGCTTAAAGACAAGAGCCTTAAGGTAGGTATTAAGGTCAATCGTAAGAGTACCATCATAACCCTTGACGTTAGTCAGCTTAAGCTGGCCGTCAGTCCAAACAACTCCAATGCGGTCTTCCTCCTTTGGAGCCCACCTCAAGGTGGTCACTTCCTTGGTCTCATTGCCTCCGACAACGGTAACCTTTACCCAGAAACCCTTCTCTGCGCCTTCTGTGCCAGGATAGTAGTAGATACCAGTGGCATCCTTGCCATCCTCGCCTTTCGGGCCTTGTGGTCCCTGGGCTCCGGTCTCACCTTGGTCACCTTTGTCGCCCTTCTCACCCTGGGCTTTGTACTCGGTCTTGACACCATCAATGTACCAGTAACCATCCGAACCGATTGTCACCACGCTTCCCGGCTTGCCATCCTTACCGGCGGCGCCGTCTTTACCATCCTTACCATCGGCGCCATTGGTACCGTTGGTAATCTCGAATGTCTCGCCACTGCTCAATGTCACTTTGACACCTTTCGCGCTAGACTCCACATTAGTGATCACAGACCCCTTCTGAATGAGGGCCTGCAATTCCTTAGACACCTTCTCGACTGCACTCACGCGATCGGTAAGGTCGTTGATGTCGCTTCCATAGTCCTGACAGGACACGAAAGCACCCGCTGAGAGAACCAATGTGGCTCCAAGCAGGAAAGAATTGATCAACTTTTTGTTCATAACAAAAAAAAATAAAAATGTATAGATTGAACTTAAATGTTTATAGCTATCATCAATTAAAATACAAGAGCACCCCTCGCTCTTCCTTAGTCTCATTGGACATCTAATCCATCGTCATTATCACTCCCAGTGACAAATGCTTTTTTTCCAGTTTTTCGGCAATTTGTTTATGAAAAATCTTGTTTATGAAAAATTAAACCCATATATTTGTCGTTGTGTTATGGAGTACCCCTCGTTGGGGGCTTGTAAACATATTTATTACTGGGAGTAACACCTCATTTCGGAGGTTGAACCACTTTCCAAACACTTACAGAGGGATATTCAATGACAGCCGGAAAGGCACCGACATACGTTTTACATGCTGATTCACGGGAAGTTTTTATATTCTAATAATAATCACTATTTTTGCGAAAACCGCGATAAGCGACATCAAACAGTGCGGACAAAAGTAAAAAGACATGAGCGAGTATCTTAGAATCCGTAATTTCGGCCCTATAGAAGAGATTGAGATCAACAATATACCCTCTCTCACAATACTGATCGGAGAATCAGGAAGCGGCAAGAGCACCATCATGAAAGTGCTATCCCTGTGCCGTTGGATATACAAGCGTGTCGTACTAAGATCGTACGTTAAACAAGCGAACATCAAAAAGACCGGTATTGGAATCCAGATGCGCACCTTATTAAAGACATCTCAGATAAACGAATATCTAACCCCCCGGACAGAAATCCTATATCGCAGGGGAGACTATGAGATAGAATATAATAATGGAAGGTTAAACGCCCAGGCTGACATTCCAGAAACGAATCTAAGTTTGGAAAAGATATGTTATATCTCCGACAAACGGTCAATCATCCCTGACTTTCTGGAGAACAAGGTCGAAAAAAAGAACGCCAACTATTACCTGCAAGACACATTGGAAAACTTTCTGCTGGCAGCTGACGAGATAAGGCAACTGCCACTTGAATATCTGAATGTCGAGTTAAAAATCGAAAAAGGCAACAAAGGCGACAAATACTTGATCAAAAACACAAACGGAGCAGCCAATCCTATTCTTCTGCGCAACGCATCCTCTGGAATGCAGACAGTTTCCCCTCTAAGCCTTATCGTTGAATATTACGCAAGGAAGTTCGATGCCCAAAAGTCAATGAACTCGTCGTTGTTCGGATACTTGCAGGATAATGACAGGCTCAAGGATTTCAGCACCGCAAAAAACATCGGTGAGATCAGCGCCAAGAACGTCCACCTGTTTATTGAAGAGCCAGAATTAAGTCTCTATCCGGAAAGTCAGTGCTCATTGATTGACTTCATTGTCAGTCGGTGCTATGCCCAAACTCATCCTTATAATATATCGCTGATGATGGCCACTCACAGCCCATACATTGTCAACTACATGAATGTTTTGATCAACCGAAAGCCAGAAAATGGTCCGTGCCTACGCCCTGAGGAGATCGATGTTTATGAGGTATATGATGGCAACATTGGCTCATTAAAAACAAAAGACAAATACGGGCGAATAATCTTCGACACACGTTCAATGTCCGATCCAATCAGAGACATGTATTCAGAAATCGGGACAGAATAGAGATGGAGCAATTATTAAGGCAAGAGATATCCGGTGTTATCAATCAGATACAGAGATACGAGGCTCCTCTATGCACAGAAGACGAGGGAACACCACAGTACAATGACACAAACGAACATCTGTTCAGTGTTGTTGATGCCAGAGATGACGACACACATTTCATCAAGACATTCAATGAAGGTGCCGTTCATTATATAAACGGGAAGGACAATACTGTCACGTATTGCCTACGTTTCATCTGCTATGATGAATATCTTCACCGATTCACATTTGATGACGGTCATGGGAACGCACATAAAAGCAGACTGAAAGATGGAGTAAAAGTAGCAGATTTTCTCGTATATGACATGTCTGACGAAAAGGTGTACTTCATAGTGCAGGAGCTATCCCGCGAAAATATCTCCAATAAAAGAAGAGCCGGGAAAAAACAGCTTTCCGACACATTGAACCAATTGTATAAATCCAACTCCATCGCCAACTTCATTGATGGTTTCCAAACAAAGGTGTGTTATCTGTCGGCAAAGGATGACAGGAGAATGGAGGAACCAGAACAAATCGAGGGCTTTACAAAAATATACAATATTCTCCCCGAACCAGTAAAATTCAATTTCGGTCAAATCGGGACGCATCATTTTGAAGCTTACGAGACAAGCATCATAATTCTTCAATGACGTTACGGCAATTATGCTTAAGGAGTCGCTTCGACAGGCTCAGCGGCCAGGACAGGGCAGGCTCAGCGGCAAGAAGGGGTGTTCCTTTAGTCAGAAAAGGTAATCTGCCTATTGACTACTCTTCGTACAAGAGGTATGGAGTGCGGAGGGTTTTTGTTTTTAACTTGGCATCATGACGCAAAAAGGGATGCCGCAAAGCGGCATCCCAGATGAACTAGTTTTATTCTAATAATTACTCAGTGACGCCCGTTTTCTCTCGGGAAACACTGACTCAGACCACTGGAACGGACATATTCAATCCGTAGGATTATGGACTGACATACGGTTTGCATGCCGGAGGTGTCCTTGTTATTGCCGCCCTCTGCCGGACGCTTCGACGGGGCCAGGCGCTTCGACAGGCTCGGTGGCCGGGTGGAGCATATTCATCAGAAATTGGTCAGGAGACGGGCGTTGCGCATTCTGTCCAGACGGTCTGAACCGCCAAGATAGTGCTCGGTGACCAAGAGACTGGAGTGGCCGAGAGATTCCGAGATAAATGTGAGATCCACGCCCTGACGAAGGAGAACTGTGGCGAAACTGTGTCTGGCTGAATAGGTTGTGAACGGTGGTATTCCCAACTCCTCGGCTATTTTCTTCAAGGCGTTGTTGCACATGCTGATGACTTTACGGACGGTGTTGGAGATGGAAAGCATGTCAGTGGCACCTTCGGCATAGTCAAACAGGAGGGTTTCGGGATTGCCGTCGTATGGATTGCCCCAGCGGCGGAGAATGTCCATCATCTCAGGAGTGATCACGGCACGGATAATCTTTGATCCGCCATAGGCACGAGCAGTCTTGGAGCGAAGGAAACAAATCTCACCGTCTATTATATTCTTATATTTAAGGAATAGCATGTCGCGGAAATTGATGCCGTTGCAAAGGTAGGAGAAGAGCCATAGGTCGCGGTAGCGCTCCCTGGACGCGGTGCCTTTGTAGGCGACTATTTTACGAATATGATCGTACGAGAGGGCGAGGCTTCTGGAACTGCCTTTGGGAATTATGTACTTGCCACGGCCGAACGGAAACATTGATTCCTTGACCAAGCCAGCGGCCGCGGCATCGTTCATAACACAACGGAGGGTCTTCATGTAGATGCAGATTGTGGTCATCGCCTTGTTCTCTTTCTTGAGGAAACTCTCGAAAGCGTTAAACCATGAAACAGACAACTTACTGAACAAGATTTCCTTACCGGCGAACCGTTCTACATTTTTCAGAGTCGTACGGCAGCGATAGTAGGAGTTTATCCTCCCCTCAGCTTGAAATTTGTCCATCATTGACTCGAGCGCTGCGTTTAACGTCTTGTCAACGGGTTTACCTAATCTGGCCTCCAAAGTCTCAAATGAAAACGCACCTTTCTCAAGTAAAGCTTCGACTTCGGCGCTTATCTGATTGAATTTCGTGATGATGTCAGCGTGGCAATCGGGCATGCGCTTAGAGTAGGATATCCGTTTCCACTCTGAGGCAGGGAGATCGACTCCTGTTGGGTAGTACTTTTGGATACGGTTGTAAACAACCTCAATCTTGACTGGGAACACACCTGATTTCTTTGCTCTGCGCCTGTCAAGCACAGCTATGACGGAGACTCCGTCCTTAGAGATTTTCAACATAGCATTAATTATTTATGGGTGAACAATTTGCATGCAATTTATATACATCGGCAAGCGTACATAGCCTATAGAGTTGATAGTAAGACAGAGAGGCTGCACGTAAGGAAACGTGTATGTAAACGTGGATACAAAGTTAATTCAGGCGTGATCAGTAAACGTGTGAAAGACAGGAAACAGCAAAATGCTGCCAGTCTGATTTGACTAGCAGCATTCCGTAAGCGACTGAACATCAAAGGGTGGAGCCCCAACTAATGATTATGAGACGGTTGGGGAAACGGACTGGGACAGCACAGAGACGCAACGGCGACACCCTTAGAAAGCCGCCGCACTGGCGGAGT
>ULVB01063972.1_pt1 | contig 16642 bp, 10 predicted proteins | sample 1959071 | NCBI WGS metagenome assembly ULVB01 (sample SAMEA4835776, study PRJEB28245) | human gut metagenome | biome: gut microbiome; material: fecal sample | place: Denmark | collected 2008 | reverse complement strand
GGGTAAAACACTGGTATACAGAAAAATACGCCAAAAACAGCAGCCTTTCATCACTATAGTCCACATTCCTATGAACATACCGCCTTCCTTTTCCGTCTTCCATCTTCCTATTTTCCGCGCAATACACCTTTTCTTTCCCACTATGTTTTTGGATTTTAATCCTATATTTGTAGAAACCGCTCAATTTCTTTCAGCCAAACGAAAAATCGTTTGGCTGAGAACGATTCTCCGATGTGCGGCAAACGAATTACGGACATACAGAACCCCTCCAAAACGACACAGCGACGTGATAATATGTCCTAAAAAAGACCCGTCTCCTCTTCTTTACCTTTCCTCGAAAAAAGCCTTCACGCGTTCATACTTCCTGTATACCAATGCGTTAAGGTGAACTTCCCTCTGTTTTTCCCTTCACCTGTCCTTCACCGTCCCTTCACCTCCTATAGGATTTCATTGGACAACCAGAAAGGTTAAAAGGCGTAAACCATTCACCCTAACACATTATAAAACAAGAAGTATGAACTCGTGAAGGCTTTTCTACGCCACGGTATTACCTGCCGTGAATCCTTACAGAGCCTTACCCTTCAGCACGGCACCGCCCTGAGCCGGAAGCGTGAACTTAAACTGGCCTTTCTTACCCACTTTGGTTTCTTCCACCTGCGGGGTCTTGCCGTCTTTGCCATCATGGTAATATGCCACCGGGCTACCGGCCAACATGGGCAAGTCTACCGTCAGTTTGAGCGTCTCTTTTCCGGCATTCAAGGCAGCCACATACCAATCCTGCCCGTGGCGACGCGCCAACACGACGTAACGTCCGGGGTAACCGTCGATGAACTTCACTTCATCCCACACCGTAGGAATCTCTTTCATGAAGTCTATCTCGAAGGCCGGCACATCCGTCAGGTTGTTCGGTGCCAAAGCAAAATTCTGGACGGGGTTCTGGAAAGCCACGGCCGTGGCCAACTGGAAAATGTCGGTGGTGACACGGGTCGGGCCGCCGTCGTTCCCCCGGTTCATGCGCTTGTTGAGGAAAGTGCCGCCGAACTCCATACATCCCACGGTGTTGCGAATAAAGGGATGAAGCGTGGCATTGAATGCTTCGTTGTCGCAGAAATGCTGGTTGAAAATCATATTCTCGGATGCCAGCACGGCCTCGCTCCCCACATAGTTGGGATACATGCGCTCCCAGCCGCGCGGCAACGTACAACCGTGGAAGATAACCATCAGCCCGTGGTCGTCGGCATCGCTCAGGATGGCCTCATAAAGGCGCATCGTCTCCTGCTTGTCGCCGCCGAAGAAGTCCACCTTGATGCCCCTCACGCCCTGTTGCTGCAACCAACGCATCTCACGTTTACGGGCAATCGGGTTGTCCATGATGTTTATCGGGCTTTGCTCGATGTCGTTCCAGTAACCGCTGGAACTGTACCACAAGAAAAGTTCCACGCCCTTGCTGCGTGCGTAACGGATAAGCTCTTCCATCCGCTTATGGCCGATATTGTTGTCCCACCAGTTGTCTATCAGGGTGTATTCGTAGCCCATGGCGGAAGCCATGTCGATATAGCGCACCTGATCGTCGTAGTTGATACTGTTGTCCTGCCAGAGAATCCAGCTCCACGTACCGCGCCCGTACTTATACTTATGCTCTGTGGTGAAACGGGGTTCCACTACGTCCCACGGAACGGTGGTCTCCACGATGGGAGCCAAGTCCCGGGACACCGTGAGCGTACGCCAAGGCGTATGGCCGGGCAAGGCAAAGGCCGGTTCCGACGTGCCGTTACCGTTGTTTTCTTCCGGCATCGGGAAAGCCACAGTGTACAGGCCGTCCTGCGCGTCGCTCAGGCGGGAACCGCAATAGCGGCTGTCCACGCCCGTTTCGCTCACGAGCACCCAACCGTCTTCACCCACATGGAACAATCCGGGGAAGGTGTAGCCGTGGCCATACTGTGAAGGCGTGTCCATCGGTGCGTCGGCCTTGTATTCCTCCTCGTAACTGGGCTTCGTCCGCTTCCAACCTATCATGGCATCGCTTTGCGGCGTCAGGAAAGTCGTGGTCTTGCCGGGGAAACGGAACCCGGTGGTTTCGTTCATCACGCGCACGCTGCCCGTTCCGCCCTGCTTGGGCAGGAAATAACGGAAAGCCACGTTGTGGTCTTCCACCACGAATTCCACTTCCATCTCCTGTTTCTTGGCATTGGCCAGACGCACGGTAAGGGTATTGGCCTTCTTGTCCACCCGGCTCGCCTTGCTGCGCTCCAGGTCGTAACGGATGTCGCGCGTGCCGGTCTGTTCTTTCACCCATACCAGGTCGCGGCTGAAATCACCGATATTGGCCACCAAGCCCAAGGGAGACTCCTCCAACATCGTCACTTCCTTCCGCCCTTCTTTCCCGTCCGCATAATATCCTACCTTATAATATGCACGTCCGTCTTTCAGTCCTACTTTGAGGAAGGTCACACCGTCGGGACTGGTGACGGTCTTTTCATCCTGCTGCGCTGCGGTAGCCATAGCTGCCGCCAAAGGAGCAGCGTCCGCTCCACCGGCGGCCCCAGCCGCCCCGCCCGCAGACATCATTCCGGCTAACAAGATAGCCGCCAAAAAGTTTTTCTTCATTGCTTTTTCATTTTTAGTTCATATGTTTTTCCATATTCTCATTTTCCAAACTGATACCCCCGGAAAAGCTTGCCGCTCCGTTCCAATTCCGCACCGAAATAGAAGCCGGGCTGTGTGGGTTGGTTATAAGCCACGTTTTCCGTTACGATACTGAGCCGGTAAGGCCGGTCTTCCAAAAACGTATGGAAACGGTAAGGAGTGGGAAGCGGGGACACATACACGCGCAAAGCCGTATTATCCGCCGTGCGCACCACGACCTCTTCGCGCCAGTCGCCCAAGATGTCGCCCTGCAAACAAGGATTGCTTTTCGACCCGTTGTTGAAACTGCATCCGTCGAACGTCGCCAGCGGACGGCAAGCCTTTGCCTCCCAGTCGTACTTGCTCACCGTTTCATGGTCCAGCATCTCGCGCAGCAAATCACCGTCCCACCATACGGCCATGTTCATCGGCAAGCCCCGTGGCGCGGCACAAACCACCTCTCCTTTTATATTCCGTATGCCTCCGGAAGCCGACGACCACATCTCCACACCGTAATTCGTAGGGTCGATGTCCGCCGCCATGCAACGTCCCACGTCCTTGGCCGCCGGGAGTTGAAAGATGACCTTTCCGGTCGCGGCATCGCGGAAATCACTTCCGTCGCGCTTGTTCTCGTGGCAATCCCACACTTGCAAGCGGTCGGACGAGGGGTCGAAAGCCGTGAGGTGCAAGGCGTCGCCATGACCGAAACCGGTATTGTACAGCCCCGTCCCGTCATGGTCTATCGCACACGAGCCGTATGTGATTTCGTCACAACCGTCACCGTCTACGTCGGCCACACGCAGGTTATGGTTCCCCTGCCCTGCGTACGAAGCCCAACGGGCGGAATCCGTATCGAACACCCAACGCGACGTCAGCCGCTTGCCATCCCAATCGAAAGCCGCCAAAACACTGCGCGTATAATATCCCCGGCACATCACCACGCTCGGGTGCCGCCCGTCCAAGTAGGCCACAGCCGCCAGATACCGCTCGCTGCGGTTAGCATAATTGTCGCCCCAGTCTTCCAACCGTCCGCGCGGAGGGACATAGTCCACCGTCTGCAAGGCCGCGCCCGTCCGCCCGTCGAACACGGTCAGGAACTCCGGTCCCGAAGCGATATACCCCTTCCGGCCTTCCACCGGTTCTTGCGCCCCCACCCGGTAGTCCGCCGAGGGGTCGCCTATCGTATGTCCCCGGCCGTCCACCGTGCCGTCTGCGGTCTTGGCCGTGACTTCAGCCCGTCCGTCGCCGTCGAGGTCATACACCATGAACTGGGTGTAATGCGCCCCCGCACGGATGTTACGCCCCAAGTCGATACGCCACAGACGGGTGCCGTCCAGTTCGTACGCGTCCAGGAACACCGTCCCGGTGAAACCGCTGTGGGAATTGTCTTTGGCATTGGAAGGCTCCCACTTCAGTACAATCTCAAAATCCCCGTCGCCGTCCAAATCACCGACGGACGCGTCATTGGCCGTATAGGTACAAGCCTCACCGTCGGGCATCGTCTGCGGCTCCGGTTGTTGCAACGGGATGTTGACATAACCGCACGGGGCATCGGCCGGAAGCGTCCATTTACCGCCGGACGACGTTTTTTCACGACCGTCTATCACCGGACGTACCTCATATACCGATTTTCCCCGGGAGGGGTTATAATCGTAAAATTGTGTGGAAACAGCCACAGGTTTAGGAGTAACCAACAGGCCGTCGCGATACACGTTGAATACCGTACGCACCGGATCGGAGGACAAATAACGCCAACTCACCATGACCGTATCGGGCGATAGCCTGACAGCTACGGTTCCCCGTCCCAGACGTTCTTCGGTAGCAGAAAAAGACGCCCTCGTTTCCGGTTTCCTAACTGCACTTACGGAAACGGCATCTTTCTCCTGCATGGCAACCGGCCATACGGCCCCGACCATGCACAAGGCTGAAATACATACACAAGTTTTCCTCAGATTATTTTTCATGAGCCTTCAGTTAATGACGGTGCGAATATAGCGAAAAGAAAGGAGATGCCCGACCGACAGACTGATAAAATCTATTAAAATCTCAGGGACTCCCTACAGAAAAGCATAAAAATAAGGCGTTTCTTACCTGAAAATCTATTATATTTGCACGAGATAGGCGGAAGTCTGCAAATTCGGGCCAGCCGAATTACACCCGACTTACACTATCTCTACAACAAAATGGAACTAAAAAAAACGATAACGATTATAAAAGTCCTTTTCGTGTTTCTTTTGGCATACGCCGGAGAGACACAGTTTTTATATGCCTCGGCCGCACCGGCCGGAACAGACCGTTTCACCTTGGTCATCGATGCAGGACACGGCGGAAAAGACCCCGGTGCCATAGGCCGTTTCTCCCGCGAGAAAAACATCAACCTGTCTGTAGCAAAGGCATTCGGCAAACTGGTGGAAGAAAATTGTCCGGACGTAAAAGTGATTTATACCCGAAAGACCGATGTGTTCATTCCGTTGGGACGACGGGCGGAAATCGCCAACCGGGCGAATGCCGACCTGTTCGTGTCCATACATACGAACTCTTTGCCGGGCAAGGCGATAGGCCGGGGAACTGAAACCTACACGCTGGGTATGGCCCGCGCCGATGAGAATCTGGAAGTGGCCAAACGGGAAAATGCCGTAATCCTGGTGGAGGACGACTACAAGGAACGTTATCAGGGATTCGACCCGAAGTCTTCGGAAAGTTACATCATTTTCGAACTGATGCAAGACAAATACATGGCCCAGAGCGTGGACTTTGCCAAGCAAATCCAAAAAGAGTTCAGGACAACCGGCGGACGGCCGGACAAAGGCGTGCATCAGGCAGGGTTCCTCGTATTACGGGAAACAAGCATGCCGAGCGTATTGATTGAATTGGGCTACATTTCCACACACGATGAAGAGGCTTTCCTCAACTCACAAAACGGTATCCGTAAAATGAGCCAAAGCATTTACAACGCCTTCCTTTCTTATAAAAGACAGCATACGAAGGGAAAGACAACGGGAGCGGAAAAGGATGTCCTACAAGCGGAAAGCGATGAAACGCAAGCCGTGGAAGGTGCCGTAACGGATACCCCCGAAAGCGACATCGGCGTATTGACCCAAAACAGCGATAAGCCTTCAACCTCAGAACCGGAGGAGAAAAAGCAGGAACAACCGGAAACGGATTCCCAGCCTGTATTCAAAATACAAATCCAGGCTTCCACCCGACAGATTCCTGCGGGCAGTTCCCGTTTCAAAAACCTTTCTCCGATAGATTTCTATAAAGAAGGGGCTTATTATAAGTACACGTACGGGGCAACTACCGACTACCAGGAAGCCATTAAAATACGCAATAAAATAAAAGAAGATTTTGAAGGGGCTTTTATCGTGGCTTTTAAAAACGGCCAAAAGATGGAACTCTCTGAAGCCATCTCCGAATATAAAAAGAACAAATAAACGTTGAGAAACTTATGAAATACTTTACGAAAGAAGTTAAAATCGGCTTGACCGGCGCTGTGGCTATCGCCGCACTCTTTATCGGACTCAACTTCTTGAAGGGCATTAACCTGTTCAAGTCCAGCAATTCCTATTACATAGAATTTTCGGACATCAAAGGATTGGCCAAGTCCGGCCCGGTGTTGGCCAACGGATATAAAATAGGTACGGTGCGCGATATCCTTTATAATTACCAACTGCCGGGGCACGTATTGGTAGAAATCAGCGTAGACGAAAGCATGCGCCTGCCCAAGGGTACAAAAGGCACATTGGTTACTGAAATGTTGGGGGGATGTAACCTCAACCTTTTATTGGGCAATCCCGAAGACGGCCATTACGCTCCGGGCGACACCATACAGGGAGACGACACCAAGGGGCTGATGGACAAGGCCGCCGACATCGTCCCGCAAGTGGAACAAATCATGGGCAAAGTGGACACACTTTTGACTACATTGAATACGTTGGCTGCCAACCCGAATTTACCAAGCATTATGGAAAACGCCCAAAGCATTACGGCCAACCTGAACCAGAGCAGCCGACAACTGAATCTGCTTCTGCGTAACGACCTGCCGGAACTGACGGGAAAGATGAGCCGTATAGGCGACAATGTCATTACCCTGACCGACCATATGAACGAACTGGATCTGCAAGCCACTTTAAGCAAAGTAGACACGACATTGGGTTATGTGCAGCTCATGACCGAGAAAATGAACCGCAAAGACAATACACTGGGACTATTGCTGAACGACAGTGCTTTGTATAACAATCTGACTCATACGGCGGGCAGTGCCAATAACCTGCTTATAGATTTGAAAGAAAATCCGAAACGCTACGTACACTTCTCGCTTTTCGGACGTAAGAACTAACCTCGAAAAAACAGAGGCCGCAAGGCTTGTAAAGCCGGATACCCGATTAAGGTGTCCGGCTTTGTATTTTCCGTCCCGACTACCCCCGGAAAGCCTATCCTCCGGCAAGACAAACACTTAGCGAAAAGCAAGCAAAAAGCACAATTTTATTTTTTTATTTTTTATCATTCTGACTGCAAGGGAATTAAAACGTCTTTAGCATCTCGTCCTGAACTGAAGGCTTGTTTTTATCGCGGAATATTGCGAAATTTGCAGCGTAGAAGTATATAGGAAGTTCATCGGATAAACACAAAATCTAATGGAAGGTTCAGCGCAATCGTTATGGGAACGTTGTCTGCCCATCATTCGCAATAATGTAGACGAGAAACAATACAGGACATGGTTTGAACCGATTCAGATCATCTCTTTCGAGAAGCAAGTACTGACATTCGGCTTGCCAAGCCAGTATTTTTATGAATTCTTGTCGGAACATTTCGGCCGGCTGATATTCTCCGTCGTACGACGAGTTTTCGGAGAAGGAACGCAGTTGAAATACAGCCTGATGGTAGACCAGACCCATCATTTGACCGTAGACATCGAGCCGGTCAACACACAGCCTCTGACGCCCCGTGCCAAGATACAGGCAACGGGTAGCAACAGGGCGCCCAGTCCGTTGCAGGCTCCCATGCCTCAGGATTTGGATCCTCAGTTGAACCGAAACTACAGTTTTGAAAACTTCATCGAAGGAGTAAGCAACAAACTGCCCCGCTCCGTAGGGCAGGCTATAGCCGAACATCCGAAACAGTCTACATTCAATCCTTTGTTTATCTACGGAGCTTCCGGTGTGGGAAAGACTCATTTGGTAAACGCTATCGGGGCCAAGATCAAAGAACTTCACCCTACAAAGCGTGTACTGTACGTTTCCGCCCACCTTTTTCAGGTGCAATACACGGATTCCGTACGGAAAAACACCGTAAACGACTTCATCAACTTCTACCAGACTATCGACGTACTGATTATCGACGATGTGCAGGAATTTGCCAGTCTGACCAAGACCCAAAACACGTTCTTCCACATATTCAACCATTTACACCAGAACGGACGACAACTCATCCTGACATCCGACCGACCGCCCACAGCCTTGCAAGGCATGGAAGAACGGTTGCTGACTCGTTTCAAATGGGGATTATTGGCCGAACTGGAGAAGCCGAACCAACAGCTTCGCCATGATATTCTGGAAAACAAAATACGGCAGGACGGCCTGAAAATACCGGAAGAAGTCATCGACTTCGTTTCGGAAAACGTGAACGACAGCGTACGCGAATTGGAAGGTATCGTCAACTCTCTCATGGCTTACTCCGTCGTATGGAACCGCGACATAGACTTGCCTTTGGCGGAACAGATTCTTAAACGTGCGGTAAAACAGGAGAACAAACCGGTGACCATAGATTTCATACTCGACAAAGTGTGTGGGTACTTCAATGTCAAGCAAGAGGACGTGTTCACCAAATGCCGCAAACAACCCGTAGCGCAGGTACGGCAAATAGCCATGTACTTGGCCCAAAAACATACCAATCTGTCATTAGCCCGTATCGGTTCGCTGATTGGAAAACGCACACACGCCACGGTATTGCATTCTTGCAGCGTAGTAGAAGACCGGCTGCACGTAGACAAGGCATTCAAATCTAAAATGGATGAAATAGAAAAGCTGCTGAAACAACGGTAAGCTTTCTATCTAAAAAAAACATCCGGCGCACCTGCTTCTGCAAGTGCGCCGGAAGTTTTTTGGGGATATGGAGGGCAGGTAGCCTACCCCATATCCGAGCCTTATTTCTTGATGACCTTGATGGTCTTCTGTATTCCGTCGCGATACAAATTCAAGAGATACATACCTTTACGCAAGTGCCCCACTTGCAATTCGGTTGTCCCCGCAGGCACTTCGTCCTGTGCCACGACGGCTCCCGACAATGACACCAAGCGCACGTTCCAGACTTTATCCGTGGCATTGGAAATGACAATACGACCATCCACGACCGTGCGTTCCACACTTAACAGACCATCGGTCTCGACCGCTGAAACAGAAGAACCACCCTTAGGCATAAGCACCACATTCATATAAGTTTCTCCGACATAACGGTAAATGTCACTCACGGCATACACCTTTTCAAAAGGCAAGTAACCTTCAGCTTCCACTTTCATGCGGATTTCGTCACCACGCACATCGGCCAAAGTCAGATAACCGGAAGCATTCGTCCGGTACACTTTACCATTCAGCGTCACGGTAGCCCCTGCCAGATTGTGCCCTTTTACGTTCTCTACTTCCAGTTCAACCAAGATACCCTCCTGCTTGCGGTCTATGTTGAGTTCCACGTCAGTCAAACGGCCTGCCTCCAATGTCACAGCCTGCAAATCGGATACATGCACATCAACCCCTTCGTAATCCGAAGCCGTGGCCTGTATGTCATATTGACCGGGGTCGAGTATGACATAAGTCGCCATACTACTGCCCTCGAATTCTATCTCAGTGATGAAATCCCCTCCGGTAGACACATTGCAATAATCCGCCTCCAACCCGTCGGGCACAACGGTCTTCACACGAGCATATGCCAGACGACTGAAGTCCAATACCACCTTGTCCGATACACCTTCTACGGTCTCATGCGCCACGTAATCAAGCTCTATGCCATCTTCTCCCGAATAAGAGGAATAACTGTTCCAGTTGAAAACATATTCCCCTTCCGGCAAACGGGTCCGGAACTTCGTCTCTCCGCTTTCAATGCGGAACTGCCACAGCCTTTCACCCCGGGACGTACTGACCTCGCACGTGAACGACCGCCCTTCCATGAAGTCCGGCAAATTCGCCACGGAGACTTCGACCGGCACACTCTCCGTCTTTGACAAATCTATCTCAACCTCCTGCTGTTCCTCCATATCAAACGCACCGAGTGTCAGGAAGTCTACTTGCTGCGTGGCATAATCCTGCCTTTCCAACGCATAAGTGTATGCTCCGGTTTTCAAACCCAACTCAGCCTCCCACATACCGGAAACGCCATTTTCCTCGTCAATCTGATTGAAACCGGTCGACCAACCGTCTTCCCCACGCCTTACATGGATACCATAATAATGACCTTCTTCCGCCCCTTTCAACTTGAAACGCATCGTCCCATAATCGGAGGAATGGAAAGCGCAAACCACGTCACGGTTTTCTGCCGTATTCACAAGCCCGTGTTCCACTTCGAAATACATTGGGGGATTGTAAGCAGGTTGCACTCCATACTTATACAAACCATCTACCATGTAAACGGTATAAGGGAAGTCTATATTATTCACATAAAACTCATCATACTCCATGCCGACGGGAGAAATCGTCAAACTTCCGGACTGCACATCGCCTTCCGTACGGAAGACCACGGGTTTATACCCTTTGTCTTGGAAAGAATAATCCACAGTGGTAGTTTTCCCTGAAGCCGTAAAAGTAGCCAAATCCGTCGCAGGCGAAGCCAAATAGTTTCCTTCCATCTCAGGATAATAGTAATATGTACCGGGCTGAAGATATCCCTGCACGCTCCCCTGTTCATCGGTAGACAAATCTAAATTCGCTTGGAGAAGAATGACCTCGGCTTCGCCCGGTTTCCCCTCAGCATCTTTGACCTGAAAAGTGACCAGTGTCATATCATCCAATTTCTCCGCCGTAATTACAGCTACATCTTCATCCTCTACGGTCACTTTACCGTTTTTCACAGCTACGCTGATTCCCTCGGGCGTAAACGCAGACAGTTCATAACTGTACTCTTCCGCACGCAGAAATTCACCGTCATCCATCTGCCGAGTCTGCACACCGGGATAAGAGCTATTCCAACTGCTACCATCGGAAAGTTCTATATAATCCAACTCTACATTGTAATCCTCCGGACTTCCCGACGTGAAACTCACATAATGATAAGGAGAAAAATCCGCATTCACTTCCACCGTCGTAATTTCCGGGTTGCCGAAATCAAAATGAATCGGCCCTTCGTAAGAAATCGACTGGTCCGGCATGTAAAGCCGGATGAAGTTATCCTCGTAAGGGTTATAAGACAACTTGCCCTTGAAACTACTGGAAGTTGCATCCCAAACAAACCCATTCTCAGGCATCCCCTGCCCGTTGAGTTCAAGTTGCAACTGCGCCACGTCGAAACGCTCGGAAGACGACGGGGTGACCTTTATCACCGTAGTCAACTCTCTCACCTCGTCTTGGGCATAAGTCTGCATGCCTAAGAACAAGCACAATAAAAGTAAGATCTTCTTCATACACTTATTTTTTTAAAGTTGGTTTTATACGGCTTCAAAAATACTGAAACTCCGACAAAACCAAAAGGGAGGCAAAGCTTTTTTACCCCCCCCATTAAGTTTATTTAACACAAAGTAAAAGGCACGCCCTTGCCACGCATGCCTGCGCCCGTCAGTCTAAAAACCCCTGACGTTTCAAAGCCTCCAACATGCCCCGGCTCATAGCTTCGTTATCCTTACGGGTGTAACGGATATCCGTGAAGATTTGAGCCAACGTCTCCTTGTGGTTGATTTCCACAAAATGCCTGTTCTCTGGTAATTGTTCTTTCGGCCCGTAATATCGGTCAATAGTTTCGGGAGTATAGTCGCGATAGGTCTCTTCATGTACCACAGCCTCCAAAGGCAGACGGTCGGTCTGCTCGGGATGTTCATCGGGCCATCCGACGGTGAGTGTCGCCACCGGCATCACCAAGCGGGGCAACTGCAAAATGTCGATAATTTGGGACGGCATATATAAAGTCGTACCTAAATAACAAATCCCCAACCCTTCCGCCTCGGCCAAATTGCAAAATGTCTGCGTAAACAACAGCGCATCCGTAGCGGCATTCAAAAATGAAAGAAAATTGTCATATCCGGGATGCGCCTTGCGCTGCTCCGCCCATTTGACCGTACGGTTGAAATCCGCACATATCGTCAGGATCACAGGCGCCTGAGTCACCATAGGCTGATTGAAATGCGCCGGCGCCAAACGTTTTTTCATCTCTTCGCTACGCGTCACCACCACGCTGTAGAGCTGCATGTTCCCCATGGTCTGTGTCCTTTCCGATACCTCCAAAAGACGGCGTAACAACTCCTCATCCACCGGTTTTCCGGCATACTTCCGAATACTTCTACGGTTCTTTACTGTTTCCATGATTCATTCGTTTTTTACTTCGGGCAAAGATACACAAAATGATTCATAATAGATTAGATTTCAAAGGTTTTTATTTCATAAGATTTTCATTTTCGGATAACTTTTCCAATTCGCCAAAAATACATAATACTTATAATCAGGTGAATAACACACAAGAATGGAAAACTTTGCATGAAAAGACAAGATTTTAAGTTTTTCTTTTGGTCATATCAGAAAACATGTGTAGTTTTGCAACATCCTTCCGGATTGACCGCTATTGCTTCTACAAAATCTGATAACGGAATCCTAAAGTAAACCATTTAAATTCAAACAGTCGTGAAAGAGAAGACTTACAGTTATGACGAAGCCTTTGAGGCAGCCCTTCAATATTTCAAGGGGGACGAATTGGCCGCAAGGGTTTGGGTGAACAAGTACTCCATGAAGGACTCATACGGTCATATTTATGAAGTATCGCCCGAAGACATGCACTGGCGTATCGCGAACGAAATCGCCCGCATCGAGAATAAATATGAGAATCCGCTCAAAGCAGAAGAAATATTCGGACTTCTTGATCACTTCAAATACATCATTCCGGCAGGTAGTCCCATGACCGGAATCGGCAACAATCACCAAATCGCATCGCTTTCCAACTGCTTCGTCATCGGTCTGGACGGACAAGCCGACTCATACGGCGGCATCATCCGCATCGACGAAGAACAGGTGCAACTGATGAAACGGCGCGGCGGCGTAGGCCATGACTTGTCGCACATCCGTCCGAAAGGCTCGCCGGTGAAAAATTCGGCCCTGACTTCTACCGGCCTCGTTCCTTTCATGGAACGCTACAGCAACTCGACCCGCGAGGTGGCACAAGACGGACGGCGCGGCGCACTGATGTTGTCCGTCAGCATCAAGCACCCCGATGCCGAGGCTTTCATCGATGCCAAAATGACCGAAGGCAAAGTGACGGGAGCAAACGTATCCGTCAAGATCGACGATGAATTCATGCACGCTGCCATCGAAGGGCAATCCTACACGCAGCAATACCCCATTGACAGCTCGTCGCCCATGGTGGCCAAGAACATCAGCGCACAGGATTTGTGGAAGAAGATCGTGCACAACGCATGGAAAAGCGCCGAGCCAGGTGTCTTATTCTGGGACACGATTCTGCGCGAATCCGTACCCGACTGCTATGCCGATCTCGGTTTCCGTACCGTGAGTACGAATCCTTGCGGCGAGATACCGCTCTGCCCGTATGACAGTTGCCGCCTGTTGGCCATCAACCTTTATGCTTACGTGGTCAACCCGTTCACGCCGGAAGCCTATTTCGATTTCGATTTGTTCAAGAAACATGTGCAACTGGCCCAACGGTTGATGGACGACATCATCGACCTGGAACTGGAAAAGATTGAAATGATTCTCCAAAAAATAGACGCCGACCCGGAATCCGAGGAAGTAAAGGGCACGGAACGTCATTTGTGGGAAAAGATATACAAGAAAAGCGGACAGGGACGGCGTACAGGCGTAGGCATCACGGCAGAAGGCGACATGCTGGCCGCACTCGGCCTCCGTTACGGCACGCAAGAAGCCACGGACTTTGCCGTGGAAGTGCACAAGACCGTGGCCCTGCAGGCATACCGCTCATCGGTACAGATGGCCAAAGAACGCGGGGCATTTGAAATCTTCGACGCCGAACGCGAAAAGAACAACCCGTTCATCAACCGTTTGCGTGAGGCTGACCCGGAACTGTATGAAAACATGGTAAAATACGGACGACGCAACATCGCTTGCCTCACCATTGCCCCGACGGGGACGACCAGCCTCATGACGCAAACCACATCCGGCATCGAACCGGTATTCCTGCCCGTGTACAAACGTCGGCGCAAGGTCAACCCGAACGACCCTGAAGTACATATCGACTTCATTGACGAGACGGGTGACGCTTTCGAGGAATACATCGTCTATCACCATAAGTTCCTCACGTGGATGAAAATCAACGGCTACGACACGGAGAAACGTTACACGCAAGAGGAAATCGATGAATTGGTGGCACGTTCTCCTTATTATAAGGCCACGGCCAACGACGTGGACTGGCTGATGAAAGTCAAAATGCAGGGAGCCATCCAGAAGTGGGTGGACCACAGTATCAGCGTGACGGTCAACCTGCCGAACAATGTGGACGAAGAACTGGTCAACCAACTCTATGTGGAAGCCTGGCGTTCGGGATGCAAGGGTTGTACCATCTATCGCGACGGTTCGCGTTCGGGCGTGATGATTTCCGTGAAGAACGAGAAAAAACAACCGGAACTTCCCTGCAAAAGTCCCGAAGTGACGGAAAAACGTCCGCAGGTATTGGAATGCGACGTGGTACGCTTCCAGAACAACAAAGAAAAATGGGTGGCTTTCGTCGGACTGTTGAACGGCTATCCCTACGAAATCTTCACGGGTATTCAGGACGACGACGAGGGAATCGTCCTTCCGAAAAGTGTCATGAAAGGACGTATCATCAAGAATACGGACGAAGACGGCAACAAACGTTACGACTTCCAGTTCGAAAACAAGAAGGGATACAAGACCACCGTGGAAGGGCTTTCCGAGAAGTTCAACAAGGAATATTGGAACTACGCCAAACTGATTTCCGGTGTGCTGCGTTACCGCATGCCGCTCGAACACGTCATCAAGCTTGTCGGCTCGCTACAGTTGGAAAGCGAAAGTATCAACACTTGGAAAAACGGTGTGGAACGTGCCCTGAAGAAATACATCACGGACGGCACGGAAGCCAAAGGCATGAAATGCCCGAACTGCGGTCACGAATCGTTGGTATATCAAGAAGGATGCCTCATCTGTAAGCACTGCGGCGCCTCCAGATGCGGATAGGCTCTATGAAAGTGAAGAACAGCCGCATCCTGCTGCCCCGCGTACGTTTCTATGCCCACCATGGCGTGGATCCGCAAGAACAACTGACAGGCGCATACTTCCACGTCGGGATAGAAGCCGACACGGATTTCAATGAGGCTATGCAGACCGACCGGTTGGAGGGCACAGTGAGCTATGCCGACTTATATGAAAGTATCAAGACGGAAATGGATATCCCTTCAAAATTATTGGAACACGTGGCGGGAAGAATCCTTCAAAGACTCTTCGACGACTTCCCTTCCATCAGCCGCATCCGTCTGACCCTGACCAAGGAAAATCCGCCTATGGGGGCCGATTGCCGCGAAGCCGGGGTGGAAATCGAAGCGGAAAGATAAGGACCCGAACATCGGTATGAACTGTTTTTAGACAGAATATCTATGTTTTAGACATAAGAACAAAAGAACATATTTTCAAGTCTTAAAAGGCTTTTTGTTCTTTTGTTCTTATGTCTTAATACCATTTTATCCCCTTGTCCTTATGTCTCTCCTTAACTTTCTATTCTTATGTCTTTTTGTCTAAATATCATTTTGCCAAATTGTCACTTCCGCCTCCTCAGAATCGCATATTCCGGACATGCAGGCACACACGAAGAAAAGAAACGATTCTCACGTATTTGCAGAAACCCTTCGTGTCACCCCCGCCACAACTTTTGCTTACTTCTTGCACAAGAATGAGGCATACAACGCGCAAACAGGCAAGAAGCACGTAAGCCCCAAAGAAGATTCACCTTTCATTGTGCCATCCTGATTTCGACAACTTCCGACCTCCAAATAGAGAAAAAGAGGGCGATTTACGCACTTCCCCACACCGGTTTCTACCCGTCGGCACGCCATCGGACAGACGTTTTTTCCACATCCTGCGGAGAAAAAAAATGTTTTTTCAGCTCAACGAAAAATTATTTGGCTGTGCTTGACGCCTCAATATCTTTAACAAAGATTAAAATACGGCCCAAAATGCAAAAAAACATATAGAAAATAAAGTGAAAATTGTCTGAAAGGTGTTTTTTACGCTGATTTCTTTCTTCCCGAAATCGGTCTTTATCTTTCTTTTTGTCCCAGAAACCCACATTTTCGTGTCATTTGTCTCAAACAAAGTTATCGGAAACTCCTGAAAAACCTCCATACAAACCGAATACCGAGATTGCATTTTTTAAGAATATTTTTCTACACTTATTCTTCCGTCCCACAAGAAATTTTCGTAATTTAGCAGGCAATAACATGAAACAGACACAAAAGAACAAAATCACATAATAAATTATCACCAAAACAATGGAAAACATAGGTTTAGCATTACAACTCATGGTGGTGGGCATGGTTACGGTGTTCATCATCCTTATGATTGTCATCCAGTTGGGCAAATGGCTGATTCAGATAGTCAACAAAGTAGCCCCCGAAGAAACGGTGGCTTCGAAACGGAAGCCCGCACCCGGTACGGCCACGGCTATCGACGCCCAAACACTGGCCGTCATCCGGGAGGCTGTCAGCCAAATCACCGGAGGCAAGGGAAGCGTGAGCAAGGTAGAACGCTTATAAGCACAAACAGTCATCGAATTTTAAAAGAAAAAACATACAATGGAAAAAAGAGAAGTAAAATTCAGCCTGGTGTTCCGCGACATGTGGCAAAGC
>ULVB01022420.1_pt1 | contig 16688 bp, 16 predicted proteins | sample 1959071 | NCBI WGS metagenome assembly ULVB01 (sample SAMEA4835776, study PRJEB28245) | human gut metagenome | biome: gut microbiome; material: fecal sample | place: Denmark | collected 2008 | reverse complement strand
TATTAGTGATTATTCTGTATTTACCTATAGGGTTTGAAATTCCTTGGGGATTCAAAACAATACATTTATATTATGTTTTAGGTTACGTTGCAAAGTCATATAATGTAATGGAGCAAAAGAAGATTTATATAATACCAATTTCGGTTCTCCTTTTGTTGATAATGTGTATTATACGGTATGGTATAAATCCATGTCCTTTAGTCTATAAGATGACATCAGTATTTTTACCAATACCTATCATCGCATTAATCCATTATATTTTCAAATACATTCTCAATAAGGGGATGTTTTTGTTAACTGGAATCGGCAAAAAATCATTAATGATTTACTTGTTACATTTATGTATTTTAAGTTTTTTCTATCACATTTTGGATTATTATGTTGATCGAAGTTGCCTGTATAGTGTTGAGAGTTGGATAATTATATTTACTTGTATATTAATAGTCTCTTATTTGGGTGCTAAATATTTGTTAGAAAATCGAACTTTACATAAAATTATATTTTTAAAATAAGGTAAGTATTCTTTTAATACAATAGGATTATGACAACAGAAAGAAGAGACTTTACTGAAGAAGAGATAAATTATGCATGGTCTAGGGCTAAAGTTGTCGAGGATGTAGATCAGAGCAAATGGCGTCAAGACTATGCTGGTGCTTGGATTTGTAGAGATGCTTATGGTGACATGAAGTCTGAATATGGATGGGAAATAGATCATCAAAAACCATTGGCATTGGATGGAACTTATGATTTGGATAATCTATTTCCGTTGCAATGGAACAATAATCGAACAAAAGGAGATGACTATCCTATTTGGAAAACTTCCATATCATCTTGTTTTAATGATAATATAAATGAAGAAAAATACTGGAAAGCAAAAGATAAAGAATATGATTAATAATGCAATAATTCTTGCCGCTGGCAAGTCAACACGTTTTGCTCCTTTTACTTATGAACGTCCTAAGGGATTGTTTCGGGTTAAGGGCGAGTATCTGATAGAACGTCAGATTAACCAGTTTATTGAAGCTGGAGTAAAAGAAATCTATATTGTGGTAGGTTACATGAAGGAGAAATTCTTCTTCTTGGAACAGAAATATCCAGAGGTAAAACTACTCATAAATAATAAGTTTGGAGTGAAAGGTAATCTCTATTCACTTTACGTGGCAAAGGAATATCTGGGAAATACATACCTTTCTTATGCGGATTATTATTTTGAGAGTAATCCATTCTTGAATGATAATCCAGAGAATATTTCTTATCACGCTTGTGTTTATCGACCACGAAAGTTCAATGAGTTTTCTGTACAATATTCAGATGCTAATGTCATTACTCATGTAGATTTGGGTGGTAGCTACCAAATGGCAATGGTAGGTCATGCTTATTTCAATCAGCATTTTTCCAAACGTTTGGTTGAGTTGATGGATGATGAGATTGATGATTTCCGTGTGAATTCCCTCTTTTGGGAAGAGTTTTATGAGCGACATATCAAGGAATTGACTCTCTACATGAAGCCTTTCAAGGAGAATGAGATATTTGAGTTCAATACCATAGATGACCTTCGTCAGTTTGATTCGGATTTCTTATTTAATGTTGATAGCGACATTATCTCGAATATATGCAATACATTGAAGTGCAATCCAAACAATATTACAGACATCAATGTTATCAATGCTGGTTTGACGAATGTCTCTTTCCGTTTCAAGGTAAATGATACAGAGTATGTTTATCGACACCCTGGAGGAACAGCTGGTAATCTTATCGACCGTCGTACAGAATTCTTTGCACAGATGAGTGCAAGAGATTTGGGAGTAGATAAATCTGTAATCACGATGACTTTGGATGGTTGGAAACTTTCCTATTGTGTCCAGAACTTGGTAGAGTGTGATTTCAGAAAGCATGATGACCAGTTGGAGAAAGGTATGGAGTATCTTCGGAGAATCCATGCTTTGGAGATACCGCAAGATGGAAGTGTAAAGACGTTTGATGATTTTGAGGAAGGTCTGAAACTGATGAAGATAGCTTCGGCAACTAAAGGAAATCTACTGCAAGAGTTTTCTGAGGAAATTGAAAAGGCAAAAGTTCTGGATAAATATCTTAAAGAAGATGCCAAACGTATGGGGATTAAACCAGTCTGTTGTCATAATGATACCTACGAACCAAATTTCTTGGCAACAGAAGATGGAGACTTGTATATGATAGATTGGGAGTATGCTGGTATCAACGATCCTGCCAATGACTTGGCTTGCTTCTTCTGTCGTTATGAATATAGTGATGAAGACATAGATAAATTTATTAAAGCTTATTTTCAACGAGAGCCTACCAATGAAGAGTATCGTCATTGGCGAGCATACATCGCCTTGTGTGCTTTTTATTGGATAAGTTGGGGATTATATAAGGGAAGTGTAGGAGATGATGATGGTTTCTTCTTCCTTCCTGCATATCGAAATTTTCATAGGTTTATAGACGAAGCTTTAGCTTCATACAAAAAATAATATTTTAGAATGAATACAGCAATTATTCTTGCTGGTGGTGTTGGTTCTAGAGTTGGAGCCAATGTACCCAAGCAATTTATTGAGGTAAATGGTAAACCCGTTTTGGTTTATACCATTGAAATTTACCAGAAGCATCCTGAGGTTGATGCTATAGAAGTAGTTTGTCATACAAAGTATATTGATTACTTGCATGAACTTATAGAGAAATATCATCTTACCAAAGTAAAATGGGTTACTAATGGTGGCGAGACCTTCCAGGAGTCATGCTTGAATGGCATCGATTTCTTAGAGGATAAACTCCAGGATGATGATATGATTATGATTCATTATGGAGCAGCTCCATTTACTTCGCAGAAGATACTTACGGATGCCATTCGGGTATGTAAGGAGAAAGGCAATGCTGTCAGTGGTATTCCTTGTTATCAATTGATGGGAACCAGAGATGAAGGCGAGATAAGTGAAAAATGGGTGGATAGAGACAAACTCATCCAGATAACATGCCCGTACGCTTTCAATTATGGCTTTGTAAAGAATCTCTATAAGGAAGCAATCTCAAAGAATTTGCTTGATAAAGTGGAGCCTCATACCACAACATTGATGCTGTATATGGGGTATAAGTTAAATTTAAGCTATGGTGATCAAACGAATATCAAGATTACTACAAAGGAGGATGTAGAGTTGTTTAAAGGATTTGTTAAATATACAATGTAATATATGATTAAAAATATTTTAAAGAAAATAGGATTAAACAGAACAAGTGCTTGGGCGCTGTGTTCAAAACTGAAAGCTTCGTATTTGCAACGTAAAAATGACAAGAAAATGCATGGCTATATGCAACTTTACGGTTTGGAAGCTTTGGATAAGATATATAAGATTTTCAAAACCAATAATGTCAACATATGGTTTGAATATGGAACTTTATTAGGGGCATATAGAGAAAAAGGGTTTATACCATATGATTATGACATAGATTTAGGTATGTATTCAGAAGATTATACTCCTGAATTGGAGAGAGAACTTTTTGATGCTGGTTTTTCAATCAAAAGTATGTTCTATAAAGTAGAAAACTTGCATCCCTCAACAAAGTGCCTAACAGAAATTTCCTTAGATTATAAAGGACTTATAATTGATGTGTTCTTCTATTGGAAGGAAAAGGAATATAGAATTGGCTATGTTTACACAGGCGTTTTAGGTGATTCGTATGCAAAGAAGAACATATATGCTGTTAGAACTTCGTTATTGCCAGTTGCTAATATTGACGAAGTTGATTTTTTGGGGATTAAGTTTGGTATGCCTTCAAATACAAAAGATTGTCTTAAGATATTATATGGTGATACATTTATGACTCCATTAAAAAATAGTAGCTATGCACAGAGTAAAGAATGTATTCCATACACAAAACTCTATGGTGAAATGTATGGAGCATGGTAGTCTTTTAATAAGGCTGATGAATCTTTAACAAAATGAACGGTTAAGAGTTCTATATGGAGTATTATTGATGTCGTCTTAAGACAAGGTGTAGAGTTGTCATTGTCGTACTTGCCCGTCTCTTGTCTCCAACAGATTATGGAACGATAGTGTTGCTTATGATTTTCATAACATTTTCCAATGTATTTGTGGGCAGTGGCTTTTTTTGTAGATTTATTGGCAAAAACTTCTGATTTTGAATATGCGACATCGGAGGCTTTACAATATGATATTTTTCATTATAAATTTCATAAATCTTTTATAGGGAAAGGTTTATGCTTGTTCAAAAAATAATTAGAGAAGGTAAAAATGTTATCAAGAATAAAATCAATTATTAAACCTATATGGCTTTATTTGAGAAATGTTATGTATAAAATCTTGAATAAACCAGAAGCGATAGGTGTTATTTTGATGCTCCATAGAGTATCAGATAGAGAGGTCGGTCGTTTGAAACCTAATGAAAATATGAAGGTTTCTCCGAATCATCTAGCCTCATTTATAGAAGCAGCAATGAAAAAGTATGAAATCATTAAACTAGATGATGTTCCAACTTGGTGCCATAGAAAGCATAATAAACCATTTATGGTTTTTACTATGGATGATGGGTATAAAGATAATTATACTAATGCTTTGCCTATATTTAAGAAATATAATGTTCCATATACTATATTTGTAACAACAAATTTTCCTGATAGGCAAGCTATCCTTTGGTGGTACATTTTGGAAGATTTACTTTTGGATCATACAGAAATAATACTTTCAGATGGAAAAATATATCCATCATCAACATATGAAGAAAAGGTTTCTAGTTTCATGGAAATTAGATCTGTAATATTGAAACTTGATCAATTGAATTTGGAGGAACAATTAAAAGAACTTTTTTCGCATTATAATATAAACTGGAAATCTAAATGCGAAAGTTTGTGTTTGAGTTGGGATGAAATAGAAAAGCTAAGTCTCGAACCTTTAATTACTCTAGGAGGGCATACACAGCATCATTATAACTTGAAGCAACTTAAAACAAAAGCAGAGGTGAAGGCTGAAGTGAAATCTGGATTAGATATATTTTATTCTCATTTGAACTTTTATCCATCGGTTTTTGCATATCCTTTTGGTTCTGAACTGGAGGCTGACATAAGAGAATTCCAGGCACTTTCTGAGATTGAAGACTTAAAATTAGCTGTCCGTTCAGTAGGTGGCTTTGTAACAAATAAGAACTTTGAAGAGAGTTTTTCTCTGCCTCGTCTTATGTTTACAGATAAAATGAATTTAAGCGATTTAAATTATTTTAAAGGAGTTTTTATCAAGCATTAAGTATATAGATGGGAAGTAAAAATAGTGCTATAGGTGCTGCTTTTTGGAGTTTGGTAGATAAATTTAGTACACAAGCGGTATCTTTTATAATCAGTATAATATTAGCTAGATTATTAACACCAACCGACTATGGTATAGTTGGACTGATGTCAATATTCTTAGTTATATCAAATGTTTTTATAGATGCTGGTTTTGGTAATGCTATTATTAGAAAAACTGATAGAACAGCGGCAGATCTGTCAACAGCATTCTATTTTAACATTTCTATAAGCTGCATCATATATATAATTCTATGGTTTCTTGCACCTTGTATATCATTGTTTTTCAATGAACCGTTATTGGTTCCTCTTGTTAGAATTGCCAGTTTTAATCTTGTCTTAGGTTCACTATGTATAGTACATCAAGCGTTATTAACTGTTGATTTGCGAATTAAGGAGCAAACTTATATTGCTTTGATTTCTCAAATTCCGGCAGGTATTATTGCAATATTTTGTGCTTATAAAGGTTTAGGGGTATATTCTCTAGCTATTCAGGCCTTAATTGCTTCTTTGGTAAAATGTCTTGCATTTTGGTATGTTGCAAAATGGGCACCCCATAGAGTATTTTCTAAAGACTCTTTTAGATATTTAATGGGATTTGGTTCAAAATTAGTTTGTGCTAATGTAATTGGGGTTGCATTTGATAAAATATATTCAGTTTTGATAGGTAAGTTTATTGGTAAAGCTCAGTTAGGGTACTTTACAAAAGCGGAAGCGCTTGATAGTCAGGTGTTTTCTGTTTCCAATGGTATGGTACAGAGAATTGCGCTCCCGATATTATCAAAATCTCAAAGTGATAAAATATTGCTAAAAGAGCGTTTTAGAGAAATTATGCGTCTCTTGGTGATGGTTAATGTTCTCATAGCAGCTTTCATATTTGTAGAAGCAAAATCTATTATTGTTTTCTTATGGACAGAAAAATGGTTGCAAACTGCAGATATTTTGAGTATTTTGGCTTTAGCTAATATATGGATACCTATAGGTTCTCTATCATTAGTTCTGCTACAAGTTGTTAATAGAACAGACATAGTATTAAAACTGGAGTTTCCTAAAAAAATTATATATATATGTATTATCTATGTTGGATTTCAGTTTGGTGTTCTTGGTTTATCAATAGGATTCGTTCTTATTAATATGGTTGCTGCCTTTATTAATATGTATGTTACTAAGGATATATTGCAATATAGTTATATCAGCCAAGTTATAGATATCTTTAAATACATAATATATGCCAGTATATCGACTCTTGTAACTTTATTTTTTAGTTACAATATAAGTATTTTGGTATTGGATATTTTGATACATCTGTTGCAGATTTCTTCCGTTTATATACTAATACTGCTGTTTGCTAGAGATGAAATAGCATTGAAGTATTTGAAGAAAATTAAAAGTAAATTAATTAATTCTATCTAGTATGAAAAATATTAAGATCTCATGGGATTATTTGGATAAGTTCTTTGCTACAATTTCCTTATATTACATCTATACTAATGTAGGTCCGTTTTTTTTATCAAAGAATCTTTTATATATAGGATGTATATTGATAATATTTTTGCTTGTATATTTTTTAAGCAAATGCAAAGGACAAAGATTGTGGAATTTTTTAGATAAGGATATTAAGTTAGTTTTATTTTTCCTCTTTTTATGGTGCTTTATAACAGCATTTAGGGGAATATTGCAAGAGTTGAGCTTCAGAGGCTTTGTCTTGATATTTGTGGAAAATAATCGTATATTGTGTTATTTAACTCCTCTGTTCTTATTGATTCCATTTAATGAATGTACCCTAAAAAAGTTGAAAAAATGGGGATTTATAAATTTATTTGTATTTCTGATTATTAATATATATTTTATTAGAATTTTTTCTGCGCAATCGGAAGCTGAAGTTGTCCAGAATAGTGACATTTCAATTCAACACTATATTTCTATTGCACAACTTTTACCTAAGGGTATATGTTTTTTAGCTTTTTATTTTATAGCTGGTTACTTTACAAAATATGAAAAGAGATGTTTTTGTGTTTTTCTAGTTTTGGCAATGCTCGCTCCTTTGTTAATGGGTAGAAGAAGTGCTGCTGCAACTGTTTTATTAATAATAGGATTATTTATAATAGAAAAAATACGATACAATAAATTATATTTGTTTGCTTTTCTTTTTTTGTGCTATATTCTTTATTCATTATTTGTGGCATATGAAACTGCAATCGAGAACATGTTTCCAATGCTTTTTTCAAGATTGTATGATGATACTAGGACTTGGTTGGAGAATGAGTTTTATCGTTCTTTTCGCAACGATACAACCGGTTGGATTTTTGGCCGTGGCTCATTAGGAACTTTTCAATCTAGTGAATATGGGAATAGATCTCTTGTAGAAACAGGCTATCTAGATATGATTTTACATGGAGGAATGTTACTTTTAATATCATACGTTTATGTTTTATTCATGGGGTTTATAAGAGGTTTTTTTATGTCGAGAAATAAGTTAATTAATGGCATGGCCTTGTTTTTATTAGCTAATATTTTCTTATTATATCCAGGAGGGCATATGGCTTTAGATTTTCAGGCAATTTGTATTTGGTTATCAGTTGCTTGTTGTTGTTGTCGACGCACCCGAAATGGAATAAAATTAATGTAATATTTAAAAAGAAAGATATGAAAGTACTTTGGTTTGTTCAAAAAAACTTTGATCCTTCAAAAGAAAAAAATGGGTATAATGGCGCAGGATGGATTTCGTCTTTGAGAGATCAATTGATAAAACATGATAATATAGAACTTGCATTAGCATTTTTTTCAAATGACGCACAAAGCGGATTTGCATGTGGAGTTAAGTATTTTTCTATGCCAACTCCCAAGTTGCCTTTGGTTCAAAAAATCATTTTGCGATGTCGCAGAGATTTGATTAAGGAGGAAATGGCTTTATGGCCTCTTTACAAAAAAGAGATGCTAAAAGTTGTAAACGACTATAATCCTGATATTATTCAAATATTTGGAACAGAAAACAAATATGGATTACTGGCAACAACTGATTTAAGTATTCCTATCCTTATACATTTACAAGGCATGGTTAATCCTATATTTAATGCTTATTTGCCTCCTTTTGTTTCCTGGCATAATTATTTAGGGTTTACTCCATTTTTTAAAAAGAATACAAAGGATATTTGGAAATCTTTGTGTTATTCAGAGAAAGTGATCCTATCTCACGCAAAGAACGTCTTAGGCAGAACCGATTGGGATGAAAAAGTTTCTAAAATCTATTCTCCACAGCGCTCTTATTATTATTGCAGTGAGATTTTGAGGAGTGAATTTTACGAAACCAGTTTAAAAAGACAGATACCAAAACAATTGTGTATAGTTTCCATTATTTCTTCTCCTCTTTATAAAGGATATGATTTGATTTTGAAAACGGCTCAGATTTTATGTGATCAATTAAAACTTGATTTTGAATGGAAAGTTTTTGGCAACGTAGAATATTTATTGACGGAGAAAAGACTTTTAATTAAGCATGATGATGTGCATGTAAAATTATGTGGTGTAAAAAATGCTAAAGAAATAAAAGATGAACTTTTACATAGTACCGTTTATGTGCACCCATCATATATAGATAATAGTCCTAATAGTGTTTGTGAAGCTCAGATTTTAGGCTGTACTTGTATTTCAACTGATGTAGGTGGAACTTCTTCAATTGTAGAGGAAGGTAAAACTGGTTTTTTGGTTCCATCTAACGATCCTTATAAACTCGCTTCATTAGTAGAATCTCTATATCATAATGAAAAATTGAATATTCAAATTGGTGACAATTCAAAAAAGATTGCAAGTGTAAGACATGATCGAGAGAATATAACAAATTCTCTTATTAATATATATAGTAATATTTTAGAAAATAAAAATTAGATATGACAATTTCAATTATTACAATATGTTATAATGCAGCTTCTGATTTAGAAAAGACGATAAAGTCAGTTGCTGCTCAAAAATTCAAGGATTTTGAATACATAGTTATTGATGGAAAAAGTAAAGATTCAACCTTGAATATTATTAAGCAAAATGAAGATGTTATTTCGAAGTGGGTAAGTGAGCCTGATAAAGGTATCTATGATGCTATGAATAAAGGTATTCGTATGGCAGAGGGTGATTGGCTCATTATGATGAATGCAGGTGATGTTTTTGCAGATTCAGAGGTGTTGACAAATGTTTTTAAAAATCCAATAAGTGATGAGATTTCATTTTTATATGGTGACACTCTGTCTAGACAGAAAAATGGCAAACTCTTGCGAAGAATTACTTCATGGGAAAAGGGTGATGTTAATCATCAAGCAGTAATTTATCGCAGAAAACTTCATTATGAGCATGGGCTTTATATTGTGACTAAAAAGATTATCATATCTGACTATTTGTTTTTCCTAAGAATACCTAGTGAACAGGTAAAAAAAATAGATCTTGCAATATCAATAAATGATCCAAATGGCATTTCAAATCAAGGTCATTGGGCAAGACAGCAGGCATATTGTGCAGATGTCGTTTTTAGAAGAAGAACTTTTGGGGGAATGTTGAAGGCATATTTTTGGAAAAGAACTAAAGCCCTTTTGCCAACATCATTTAAAGACAAGATTAAATTATTATTAGGCTTACAAAAGACTTACTAATGGAAAGAAATAATATATTAACAAAAAAAGAGTTGAATTTTTATATAAAAGCCGACTATATGATGGGAAGAGGAAGATGGAAACCTTCATTTTCAACAAGAATTAAAGAACTTTTATATCCTGATTACATTAATCGATATTTAGTATATATGAGAAAAACCTGTTATTATAGTAATTTCTCCAAAATTAGTATGGGGGGGCTAAAATTTCTTTTTTATAAGGCTCTATATAGACGTCTTGGAATTAAGTTAGGTTTTTCTATAGGATATAAGTGTTTTGGCTATGGATTAGTGATTCCTCATTATGGTACAATTGTTGTGGGAGATGATAATCGCTGTGGAAATTATTGCGTGCTCCATACTTCTATTTGTATATCTGGTGAGGGGGGAGGAAAGAAGATAGGGGATGCATTATATGCTAGTTCAGGATCTCGAATTAATAAACCTATAACTTTAGGCAATAATGTTCAGGTTTGTTCAAATTCTGTAGTCAATAAATCATTTCTAGACGATAATATTGTTTTAGGTGGAATGCCTGCTATGGTTAAAAAAGAAAAAGTTTCTATATGGTACGAGGGATGGGAGGCTGAAATTTGGAAGAATAAAGTAGAAAAACTTCGAATCTGTATGGGGCTTTAGTTTTAGATAAACGATAGGTGTAAGATATTACAAGGAATATATGAAAAATAAAATAAAAGTAACTGTGATAATGCCAGTTTATAATTCTGGTAAATATCTACATACGGCTGTGGATAGCATACTTTCTCAGAGTTTGAAAGATATTGAGTTGATTCTTGTGGATGATGGTTCTACAGATGGTAGCTCAGAAAAGTGTGATGAGTATGCAAAGAAAGATAAACGAGTCGTTGTAATTCATCAAAAGAATGGTGGTATTTGTAATGCAAGAAATGCTGCATTGACAATAGCTAAAGGTGAGTATATAGGATTCTCAGATCATGATGATGAATATGTACAGGGTTTTTTGGAGGCAGCATATAATAAAGCGATAGAAACGGATGTAGATTTAGTAAAAGTTAGTAAAAAGGTCTTAGTTACACTAGATGGTGCTTTTGTGAAAGAAAGAAGTAACAGACTTCCTGAAGTAATTTGGGGACAGGTAGAAATAAAAGAACATTATTTTGATTTATTTACAAGACTTAAAATAAATTGTGTTTGGGATAGTCTTTTCAAAGCTTCTTTTATAAAAGAAAATAATCTATGGTTTGATGAATTTTATAAATGCGGTGGTGAAGACTATGATTTCATGGCTAGATATTTGCCTTATATAAAGTCTTTGGCAATGATGCCAGAACAGTTTTATAAGCATTATGTAAGAAATGGCGTTTCTACTTCTTCAAAATATAACTCTTATAAGATAGTTCATACTAAAAGATTAGTTCAAGTTATATATAACAATGCTTATAAATTGGGAATAAAACCCGAAACAAATAAAGACTTTTCAAATTTTTTCCTGACAGAATTCTATGTGAATTGTGTTGCTGCATTATTAATGAATAAAGAATGTGGAAAGTCTTTAAAAGAAAAAATAAGAATAATGATGGATTTATCTAAGGCTGAATGTATGAATCATGGTTTTTATCTCTCTTCTTCAATTAAGTTGTTTAGAAAATCTTCAAAAATAGGTTTGTCATATTTTTTCTACAAGCATGGGTGGATAAAGATTCTACTTTTGATGCACTTATTAAGAAATATACAACAGAATTCTCATATATTAAACAGATAAAGTTTATGTCAACTATTAATTATTCAATAACTATAACTCATTACAATAGTCCAGCCTTGTTGTCTCGTATGCTTCTGTCAATACCAGAACGTGATGATATTCAGGTTATTGTAGTAGATGATGCGAGTACTGAAGAAAATAAGGAGAAAATATCCAAGCTATCTCACCGAAACATGGAATTAGTTTTTATACCAGAAAATCATGGTGCGGGGTATGCTAGAAATGTCGGACTTCTTAATGCTAAGGGAAAATGGTTAATCGCATGTGATTGTGATGATAGCTTTGTAGAAGGGGCATTTGAAATTTTGGACAAATATAAAGATTCAGATTTGGATTATTTGTGTTACTGTGTTCAATGTCTTGATGCTAATTCGTTACATCCGAATAAGCGCAAGTTGGTCTCTGATCAATCCGTTAGGGCTTATATTAAGAAACAGAATTTAAAAACATGTAATTTATTTAAATATTTAAATACTGAACCGTGGAATAAAATGATATCATTAAAATTTATTCGTGAAAATCAAATCCAATGGGAAAATTGTCGAATAAATGTAGATGTTTATTTTTCTTTTCAGGTTTCAATGAATGCAAATAAATTTACTGCAATTCCTGATGTTTTATATAATTTTATAGGCTCTCCTGAAAGTATTACAAGAAAAAAACGTAGTATTGAACGAGAATTCGGATTTTACCTTGCCGCCCAAAAAAGAAATGGTTTATTTAAAAATATAGGCCTTGGTTATCCTTTTTATAGATATGAGTTTTTATATTTACCATATTTATTATTGAAAAGAGGTATTAAAGATACTATTTTGTTTTATAAATACAAGCATGAACATTTTGATGAAGTTTTAAAAGCCCGAAAATTATATCTATCACTTATAAAGTAAAATTATGTTATTGTTAAAGATAGTTTATCACATTTATAGCATCTTTAAAATTCTAATTTACAAGATTATATATAAAGGTGCTTTTAGTTTTAGTCTGTCATCTACATTTCGAAAGCACTTTTCTGTAGCTATTGATAAACCAGGTAAGATTATTGTAGGAGAACATTGTTTTTTCAATAATAATTGCTCCCTAAATTGTAGCGAAAAAATTACAATTGGGGAGGGAACGATTTTCGGAGAATCTGTTAAAATATATGACCATAATCATATTTATTGTAATCCAACAATTCCTTTAAAGGAACAAGGTTATACAACATCACCAATTTCAATAGGAAAACATTGCTGGATAGGTTCCAATGTTATCATATTAAAAGGAGTTACTATTGGTGATAATTGTGTTGTCGGTGCAGGATGTGTCATTTATAAGGATATTCCGGCTAATACAGTTGTTTATAACAACCAGAATCTTCAGATGAAAAATATATAAAAAGATATATAAATGATTAAAATTGCAGTTATAGGTGGTCCTATCTTGTCTGGCGGTAAGAAGAATCTTATCATGGAGTACTTTCGCCATATAGATAAGACCCAAGTACAGATGGACATCGTATGCAACGATGACTCTAATGCCATTCCACAGGAGGAGATTGACGCATTAGGTGGTCGTGTGTTTATTGTTCCATCTTTCAAGAAACTCAAGGGACATACTGATGCCTTGTATGAACTCTTCAAGAAAGAAAAGTATGATGTGGTTCATGCTTACAACAGTATGATGAATTTCTTCCCAATGTATGCTGCCAAGAAAGCTGGCGTAAAGGTTCGTATCTCCGAGTCTTTATCAATGGCAGCTCCTGGTGAGTGGAAGACATATGTAAAGTATATGCTTCGTCCGCTTTCTCATCTCTATGCCACCCATTATATGGCATGTGGAGAGGATTGTGGTATCTTCCAATTCGGAAAGAAGGCTTTTGATGAAGGAAAGATTGCTATCTTCAAAACGGCTATCAATACTGAGTTTAATTCTTATCAGCCAGAACTTCGTAACGAGACCCGCAAGAAGTTTGGTTGGGAGGATAAAGTGGTATATGGCTTTATCGGAAGATTTGAGCATCAGAAGAATCCTCTGTTCCTGATAGATGTGATGAGTGAAATCTATAAGCGTCAAAAAAACGCTCAGTTTGTTATCATTGGTGCTGGCGTCTTAGAGGAGAAGATGAAAGAGCGTATCAAGGAAACCGGTATTGAACCTGCCATGTCCTGGCTTGGAAGAAGAGAGGATATCCAGCAGTTCTATAACGCTTTCGATGCCTTCCTGTTGCCTTCCCGCTATGAGGGATTGCCTGTTGTGGGATTGGAAAGCCAAAGTTGCGGTTTGCCTATGTTCTTTTCAACGGCTGTTACTCCAGAAGCTAGTGCTTGTGAACTGGGACATTTCATCAACTTGGATGAAGGTGCAGCAGCGTGGGCTGAGAAAATTATCCCTGTTGTTGAGAAGAATATTCCTGTTCGCAGAAGTCATGCCAAGGAAGTGGCTGATGCAGGATTTGATTCAAAGACTGAAGCTGAAAAGATGCTTCAATATTACTTGAATGCATTAAAGGGTTAGAGTTCTTTCTGGCCTGTTATACGAAAATATATGGAGAGAATAAAGGCAAGAGACTTCGCAAACACATCTTGGATGCGTTCGGATAAGTTCTTCTTTATGTCTTTGTTTTGCTTCATATTTGATAAACGCAATATCTTTCAAAATATTGTGTTCACGTGCAATTTGTAAATAATATTAAATTTTATAAGTTATGATTCCATTTAACAAACCCTATTTCTCTGGAAGAGAATTGAAGTATTTGGAGGAAGTTTGTCATTCAACAACCATGAGTGGCAATGGTGATTTTACTAAGAAGTGTCATACCTTCTTTGAGCAGAAGTATGGCTTCAGAAAATGTCTTCTAGCTACATCTGGTACTGATGCCTTGGAGATGTGCGCCATGCTCTGTAACTTGAAGCCAGGCGATGAGGTGATTGTACCTTCCTATACATTCGTATCTACAGCTTTGGCATTCCTTCGTGAAGGTGCAAAGGTTGTATTTGCAGACAGTTCTGCAGAAAATCCTAATATGGAGGTTGAGCAGATTGAGCCATTGATCAATGAGAAGACCAAGGTGATTGCTGTGGTTCACTATGCAGGTGTTGCTTGTGACATGGATGCTATTATGGCTCTTGCAGAGAAGCATAATTTGCTGGTAGTTGAGGATGCGGCTCATTGCATAGATTCATTCTATAAAGGTCGTCCATTGGGTAGCATCGGTCATTTGGGCGCTTTCTCTTTCCATGAGACCAAGAACATCAGTAGTGGTGAAGGTGGTATGTGCGTCATCAATGATGAGCGTTTTGTTCGTCGTTCAGAGATTATTTGGGAGAAGGGTACCAACCGTGCCGAGTTCTATCGTGGAATGGTCAACAAGTATGGTTGGGTAGATATGGGTTCTTCATTCTTGCCATCTGAGTTCAATGCAGCATATCTTTGGGCTCAGTTGGAGCAGCTTGATGATATTCAGGGCAAGCGCAAGCATATCTGGAATCGTTATTATGAGGGCTTGAATGATAAGATTGGCAATGAAGTGAAGTTGCCTTATATCCCAGAGTATGCTACCAACAATGCTCACATGTTCTATCTGCTCTGTCCAAGTTTGGAGTATCGTACTGCCTTGATGAAATTCTTGAAGGAGAATGATGTGCAGACTACATTCCATTACTTGCCATTGCATAGCAGCAAGTATTATGAAGATAAGCATGATGGAAGAGAGTTGCCAAATTGTGACAGATATGGTGACACCTTGGTAAGATTGCCATTGTTCTATGAATTGACAGATTGGGAAATTGACAAGATTGTGAAACTGATTGTGGAATTCTGCAATAAATAAGGACTTGTGACTATGAATGAAATCGTAAAAAATCATATTTCGCAAGTAATTAATGAATGGCTGATTGGAGAAAAAAAATATGCTTTGGAATCAAGAGCCTTTGTTTGTGTAGAAGAACTGGCTAATGGTATGTTGCGTATGACCTTTAAAACTACAGTTGTTTGCCTGAATACTTTTCATAGTTTTTCAAAAGGAGATTCTTTTGAGATGAGAGATGTTTTAGGGGAAGAAGATGTAAAATCAGAGGTGAATCGTTTAAAAACTACACTTGATTTACTATCTCATGATGTTTATGAAGAGGTTAGAGCGCAGCAACAATAATCCCAAAAATCTTTTTGAGGGAAAATAAGAATGTACCCCTACAATATCCTGCAAAGGAAATTGTAGGGGGAACTGTATCGTATGTTAATTGATATGTGAAATGACTATCTTTATGGTTGGAGCATCATGAGCATGGTATTGAGTTATATAACTGTTGCTATGAGCCTGCTTATACCATTCAACACATCGTGGAGGCAATGAAGAAGATAACAGTTTTGACTCAGTTTGTGCTTGATATTCATAACTGGGTTATCATGCCTATGGCTAAAACTGCCATGCTTCTTGGCTCACCAATGGGTATCTGTCCTACCAGAGTGAAGAAACTCCAGATTTCTACTAAAATCTGTGGTGAAAAGTTGAAGAACTGCGGCTATCTGTTTAAGTGGAGTTTTGAGGAAGCGCTGGCTGACTGGTTCGAGGATAATGACAGACAGGGTTTAAAATAATAATCAATAAATATGAAAGGAATCGTATTAGCAGGTGGTAGCGGTACTCGTTTGTATCCTATCACAAAAGGTATCAGCAAACAGCTGATTCCTATCTTTGATAAACCGATGATATATTATCCTATCTCGGTGTTGATGTTGGCAGGTATCCGTGAGATACTGATTATCTCAACTCCATTCGACTTGCCTGGCTTCAAGCGATTGCTTGGTGATGGTAGCCAACTGGGTGTGAAATTTGAGTATGCTGAGCAGCCTTCACCAGATGGCTTGGCACAGGCATTCATCATCGGTGAGAAGTTTATTGGCGATGAGGCTGCTAGCCTCGTATTAGGCGATAACATTTTCTATGGTGCAGGATTGAACCAGATGTTGCATCAGGCTGTAGTAGATGCAGAGCAGAATAACAAAGCTACTGTATTTGG
>ULVB01060720.1_pt1 | contig 16883 bp, 16 predicted proteins | sample 1959071 | NCBI WGS metagenome assembly ULVB01 (sample SAMEA4835776, study PRJEB28245) | human gut metagenome | biome: gut microbiome; material: fecal sample | place: Denmark | collected 2008 | reverse complement strand
CACAGCCTGCCCCTTTCCGTTAGACCGCGCCAATGGCGGTAAGAATCTCTTTGGCAAAGGCGATCATCAGGCCGCCGAACAGGCACAGAAAGCCCTGCGTCCGCTGGCTGGCATCGTGGGACTGGATGGACATACCCACCTGCACGATGCCCCAGCCGAGGATGATAACGCCCAGTGCCTTGATGATGGAAAACACAAAGTCGGACAGGTTTCCGACGATGGTAAGAGGATCGTCAGCAGCCAGCGCAGGGCAGGTCATGGCGGCACAGGCCAGCACGGTCAAAACGAGCGCTCCATAGCGGCGTCTGGCCTGGACAGTCCGGTGGTCGGCTTCAGACGGAATACGGTTCTTCTTCATGGTGTCATTCTCCTATTCATTCAATAATTTCGATGGACTCCCAACTGTCCGCAGGCAACGGGAAGTCCTCCAGCGCATAGGTCAGGCCGGGGCAGTGGATATACGGTGCGGCACCGCCATCCTCCGTCAGCTTCAGGTCAGGATGCTTTAGGATGTCATACTTTCTGTCCATCACCGGCAGTTCTCCGCGGATAAACAGAATACAGTGGTCATTATCCAGCGCCCGCACCTCATCCGGGGTCATCAGTTCCCGCCCGGTCTGCTGGTAGTTCACGCTGCTGGAGCCGCTGCGCCCTTTGGAAACACTGCGCGTCCGGGTATCCAGCGTTTCCTTGCCCAGCAGTTCGGAGATATATTTGAAGGTGCTGACCTCGTTGCCGCCTAAGTACAGCAGCGTATCCGCGTTGCCGATCAGACCCTCCCAGTCATCCTTGAACAGGGCTTTCAACGCAGAAATGTTTTGCAGGACGATGGTGGACATGATGTTGCGGCTGCGCATGGTAGCTTGCAGCTTGCCGAAATCATCCGGGAGGGAGACATTACAAAACTCGTCCATCATCATTCGCACGGGAACAGACAGCGCCCCTTGGTGCACCTTGTCGGCCTGATAGTAAAGGCTCTGAAAGGCGCAGGTGTAGAGCATACCCACAATGTAATTAAAGGTGCCGTCATTATCCGGGATAATGGCAAACACAGCCTGCTTGCGCTCTCCCATTTTTTCAAGCTCCATGTCGTCCTTGGCGGTGATATTCTGGATCTCCGGCAGGATAAAGGCAGACAGCCGCACCGCCGCGGAAATTAGGATGCTTTTGGCTGTTTTTCCCGCCGCCTGTTTGTAAATCTTATATTCCCGCACGGCGATGTGATTCGGGTATTCCTCCTCCAGTGCCTCAAACAGAAGGTCTAAGGGAGATTGGTAGTCATCGTCATCCTCTTTGGCCCCGCCGTTTTCGATCATGTAAATGAGCATTTCAAAGTTCTGCTCCTCCGGGGGCGCTTCATGGATCAGGTACAGGATGAGAGCTGTATCCAGTGCGATTTCCGAGCGCTCCCAGAACGGGTCATTCTGCTGCGCGCCTTTGGGCGTGGTGTTTTTGATGAAATTGTTTACCAGCTTCATCACATCCTTATCATCCTTGATGTAGGCAAAGGCGTTGAAGCTGTCCGAGCGGGATGGCTCGATCAGGTCAAACACCTTGATAACATAGCCCTTATGGAGAAGAAGCGGTGCCACAGCCCGGAGCGTTTCCCCCTTCGGGTCAGTCACAAGAAAGCTGCAATTTGCCTCCATCAGATTCGGTTTAACAAAGAACCTCGTTTTGCCTGCACCGCTACCACCGATTACGATTTGAAGTAAATTTCGCCGGTGCATTTTGCCGTTCAGGCTCATGCGGACATTCTGCGTCAGGATGGTGTTATTGCGCGGGTCTTTGTCCCGGTACTTGGCGTTCAGCTGCTTGGTGCTGCCCCATTTTGCGGAGCCGTGCTCCTCGCCCGGTCTGCGGTTCTCGCGGGTGGAGAGATAAAGCGCCACGGCAAAGCCATAGGCCGCCAGCGCCCACAGCATAAATTTCGGCGTGTACAGCGTCCACCGCACAGAAAAGGGATGCTCCATCAGCCACGAAAACCGCCCCATCAGCGTAAACATGGTCATTCCGGCCTTATACTCTGTTGCAAGCAGCGCTGCCAGCCAAAGCACCATCGGCACAGGTAGCAGCCACAGCAGCGAGTTCTGATTTTGATTTCGTCTCATGCGATCCCCCTTTACGCAAAAAGAGGCCGCCCCTTTTCAGGAGCGGCCTCAAAAATGCGGCTCAATTTGAGACACATTTCGACATATCCCTATTTACTTGCTCCAGCTTTCGTTGTCGCCAAGGATGGCGGTATGGGCGTTGGCAGCCTCCATGACTGCGTAGTACGCCCAATGCTTGCGGCTGACATCCGGGAAGGTGTTCAGCTTGCGGAGGTTATCCGCAATGTATGCCTCATCCGCTTCGCGGCCCAGCAGGCGGTTGACGATGGTCACAACCTCCGCACGGTTGATCTCGTCGTCAGCACGGAAGGAGCCGTCGCCATAGCCGTTGATCCAGCCATGCTTGGCGGCAGCCTTGATGTACGTGGCGGCCCAATAGCCGTCGCTCACATCGTTGAAGTCCTTATACTGCTCCATGATCTCAGCGTCGCCATCGCCGTACACATCAAAGAAGCGGACGGCCAGCGTTGTGAACTCGGCACGGGTAATGGCATCGTCGGGGGCAAAGATAGTCTTGCTCTTACCGTAGGTGACACCGTTGTTATTGAGGTATTTGGCATAACCGGAGTACCAGGCATGGGCGGGAATATCCGTAAATCTGGTGTTGGCCACGGTGGAAATGGTATCGCCGTTCTTCTCCGCCAGCAGACGGGCGAAGATAGCGGCGGCCTCCGCGCGGGTCATGCTGCGGCTGGGGCTGAAGGTCCCGTCTGTGTAGCCCAGGATATAGGTGCCGTGACGCTCTCTTTCCTCGATTTCCGGAACGGTCAGCTTGCCGTCCTGATCCGTCTTGCCCTTGGCCGTTTGGCTCAGGTCGCCCTTAACAATGATGTTTTTATTCTCCTGCGGATTTTTCTTGTGGTCGGTGACGGTAACCGTCACACGGTGGTTTTTATCCAGATCCGTGCCATCCGGCAGTTTGACCGTAATATTGCCGGTCTTGCCGATGGCGACCTCCGCATTGGGGATGGGGCGTCCGGTATCGGTGTGCTCCACCTTGATGGTCAGCGTCCAGCGGTCGCCGTCCGCATCCTCATAGCCAGCAGTGACCTTGCCGTCCTCATTGGTCTTGCCGCTGCCGGTGGGAACGGTGATCTGGCCCGCGGCGTCGGTCTTACTGGAGGCGTAGTTATCATTCTTGTCTGTAACGGCAATGCTCATGCCCGGTACAGCGCTCTTGTCCTTGACGAGCTGCACGGTGACGGTGGTCTGATCTGCGTAGTCCAGCAGGCGGCTATTGGGCAGGCGGATGGAGATCGAATTATCCTTGTGGAGTGCCACGGCGGCGTTTGCTACGGGATTCTTGGTGTCGGTATCGGTGACGGTCACAAGGTAGCCGCCCACAATGGCCTCACCCTTACTATCTGTGGTGGCGCTGTTGTAGATCTTTTCAATGGGCTGTGTCTCCAGCTTTTCACCACACACGGTACATTCCTTGTGCTTGCTGCCCTCGGAATCGGTGGTCGGCTCCTTGTCGATGATCCAGTCGCTGGGCTTATGACCGGCAGGCTCGGTGTAGTTGCTCTTGTTGGTATCACCGCACCGGGAGCAGGTGTTAGTGGTGTAGCCCATCTCCGTGCAGGTGGGAGCAGTCACTTCGGACTTGTAATCATGTCCCAGGGCCTTTTCCAGCACAGCACCGCAGCGGGTGCAGAGCTGGGGTTCCGTGCAGGTAGCAGGAGCGCCGGGGATGTGGCCATCCGCGGGGTCGGCATCCAGACGGTGGTAACCACAGCGAATGCAGCGGTATTCCATGACGCCTTCGCCAGTGCAGGTTGCGTTGGTGATGAGGGTTCCCTCATCCCAGCTATGGCCCAGTGGGGAGGTATAATCCGTTACAAAGGAACTGCCGCATCCATCGCAGCGATGGATGGTCTTACCGCCGTTCTCGCAGGTGGCGGAAATCACATGGGATTCGTAGTCATGGGGCAGAACAGAAGTGATGTCCTCGATATGGCGGTCACCGCAAACGGAGCATTCCCGGACGGTATAGCCGGGGCTGGTACAGGTGGCGGCCACGGCGTAGGTCTCATAAGTATGCTCGCCCTTGGGGGTAGCTGTCTGCTTCAGCTGTCCGCAGCGGGAGCAAAGCTCCAGCAGCTTGCCATCGGTTTCGCAGGTGGCGTCACGGATGACGATGCCCTGCCATGCGTGGCCCAGAGAGTCCACATAGTCGCGCTTTTCGATTTTGCCGCACTCCGTACAGAGGTAGCGGTCATAGCCGAGGGTGGTGCAGCCGGCCTTGGTGCTGTCCAGCAGAATATACTTGTGGTTTTCACCGCAGCCCTTGTCGGTGCAGCAATTTCCGTTGCAATGCTTGTTCTGACAGCCACAGTTGGGGTTAGAACAGCCGCAGCCGCAGTTGCCGTTCTCATCTGTGGTATCATCCCGCAGCCAGACATAGGCCACACCGTTTTCCGTCATATCCACACCGTCACAGGTGTAGGTGATCTCGTAATAGACAGTGTACTGACCCTCGTCCGTATAGTTGGGCGCGGAAGTCATGGTGCAGCTATCCGCGCTGTTGCCGTAGCGGATGGCCGTGCGGACACCGGCTTCAGACAAGTCCGTGACGCTGATGGTATGGGGCTGTCCGTCTGCCACGCCGTAGTAGCTGGCAACAACGGCCTTGGCCGCCGTGTAGTCATAGCGGGTATAGTCGCACAGGCGGCACTTCTCCACGGCAGCGAAACGGCCATGAGCGGGCTGGGGCAGAGTCTCCGTTTCCATGTCATGCCGTTCCAGCACAGAGGATTTCTCGTAATTCGTACCGTAACAGAAGCAGCAGTAGGTGCCGCCTTTGGTGACAGTGCGGTGGTACTTGCTGTCTACATATTCATGGGTAACGGTCTCCGGCAGATCCTCAGTAAACTCCGCGGCGCAGTCATACAGCCAGTAGACGTTCTTCAGATAGCCATATTCGCTCTTACTCATATTGGTGTTGAGCGAGCCGCAGGTTTCACAAACGGCTTTCGTATAATGATACCCAGTGTAGTAGGCGTCTTTGCCGGGCGTCCCATCCAACACAGAGCCCTTGTCGACGCCATCCACCATGGTGCCATCCGAGTATTTGACATTACGGCTCATGGCAGTCTGCCCATCACGGGTATATTCAGGAACGCGGAACACCTCAAAGGATGTGGCCTTGCCGCATTCGCCGCATTTGAAGGTCTCACGTGTAACGGTGCTGTTGGCATCCAATTCGTTGGTACGGTTGTTAGCTGTGAGCCAATGCTCAGCAGGATCATGGTAGCTGTTCTGCTGGGCGGCTGATGCCGTGGGGATCATGCTGAGGCACAAAACAAAAGTAAGAAACGCTGAAATCAATCTGCGGTGTTTCATAGATAACCTCCAAAATTTTTGTTTGATGTAGAAATGTGTCTCGAATTGAGACACATTTTGAAAAGCGCCCCGCCGATGACTCACGGCGGGGCAGTTGACGGGTTCGCTGACGCCGCGTTGGATGCGCCGCGCTCTCAATATGGCAAAAGCCGCTGACAGCGGCTTTTGGGGTGTCCTCCCCTTGATTACCCAATGAGCCAGCGAACAGCCCGGTCAAGGCTCAGCCAGTGCGCGCACTGGCTGACTCCGCGCATGATTGCGCCAGCAATCGTGCGGCCTTGACAGGGATGGGCGATGGCTCATACTCCCCAAAGGGGAGACACCCCCTGTTGTCGGGGCTTTACCGGGTGGGACGATGTACCGGGGCACGGCTGCGCTGTTTGCCCATTTCCAGATTCTTTTCGATGGAGCGCCCAAACTGCTTGCTGGTATCCTGAATGTTATCAAGGGCCTGTCGGCACTCCTGCGGTTCCCACCCCTCATAGAGGGCGGCGAGGTTCGACATATCTGGCATAGGCCGTTCAATTCCGTATCTGCGGCAGAGAATGTAGGAAATGCTCTGTGCGTCCAACTCACACTCGCTGCGGTCATAGCTGGAATTGGCACCTTTGGCATGGAAACGGCTGTGGGCCACCTCTGCGGTGATCGCCGCAAAGGCTTCGTTGTCGGGATAGTCCGGGTTGATGGCCAGTTCCAGATTGGCGGCGTCATAAAAGGCAGGGGCAGGGAGTTCCTTGTCGATGACCACTGGCACAACGGCATAGTTCAGAACGGTGGTCAACGCCGCCTCCATTTCCTTGCTGTCATTCTGCAAGGTGATCCGGGAAATATCCCGGCCCTGTGTCTGCTTGATGTCATAGGCATCCGCCAGCGTATAGCCGCGCCCCATGGGAGAACGGGCAAAAATCTTTACTCCGTTGCTCTTTTCACTGTCCATAACGGAGCGGCTCAGCGTTTTCCAGCGGTCACGGGTTCCAAACACGGTGGCCTCCGGGTTGCCGAACATCACCAGCGCGATATTGCCGGCGCTGTAAGAGGGGTTGTCCCCCTGCATCTCCAGATAGCGGGCGTATGCTTCGGGATTGCTGGTGATCTCCGTGATTCCGGCGTCCTGCATCGCCGTAGTATTTTCCCTCTCGGCCTGCTGGGCTTCTTTCCACTTCGTATCGTTTTCGGCCTTACGGCTCACGATCTGCTCCAGATTTGCCATACAAAAAATTCCTCCTGTTATCTTGATTTCTGCTGTGTGGTCTGGGAACGCTGCTTCGCCTGACCGTCCCGCATCCCCGCAGCAGTTTTCTGCAACACAGCCAATCGGCCTTTTACCGTGGGAATATCGCTGATTTTCTCAGCCGTATCAGTAGTCCTCGTCGTCTGGCTCATTCTCGATACTGTCGAGCCATTCCCGCGCTCTGGTGAGGAGTTCCCTTGTTGAGTGCGGGGTGCGTCTTTTTTTACGGTATCGTCCTCCTGCGTCTGCGTGGGGGCGGGATAGCCCCGGCGCTGCATGAACAGATTGACCGGGGATACAAAATCCGTATTGGTGACGAGCGCCACCACACCGTCATCCTCCTTTGTATCTCGGATCGCGGCAAAGAGAATATTGGGCTTGGCGTATTTGCGGAAGTCGTTCAAATCCTCGGCCTTGATGCAAAAGGTTTTCAATTCCTTGCCCTCCCGCAGCAGGCGCTTCATACTGGTCTTTCCCACCAGCTTTTTATTATCCTTCGCCAGAGCATATAAAAAGGCGGTCAGGTTTTTACAGCCTGCCGCCAACAGCTTGATGCTTTCCTCCGTCAGCTGGATGCTCTCCTTTACCATCAGGTCGGCCACTTCTCCACTTGCGTCCATTTTCTTTCACCTCCCGGTTTTCAAATATTCGATCAGATCCACCATCGTACACTGCGGGGCATACCGTACACAGCGGGTTATCAGCTGCTTGATGTGCCCCTCCCGCTGGGCATCAGGGAGCCGGTCAAAAAGGGCCACATCCCGGACAAGTTCAAAATAGTCCATCAAAACTACGCTTCCACGGTGGATGCCGCTTTCCATGTACTCCACATGAAGCAGCAGTGCCAGAACCGGCCAGCAGGTCTGTACCTCAAATAGGGCGAGAAACCCATTAGCGTCACTGCCTGCGATGTAGACCTCGGACAGGGCCATCAACCGAAAGCGGTCTTTCCGGGCCAGAAAGAGATAATCGTTATGTCGGCTCTGCTCCAAAATCTCCAATTCTGCCTTTAGGCTGTCACGGTCAATGGGTTGGTACGCTGCGGTCAGCTCCAACACTTTGCTCAGGTCTGCTTTTATCAGCTTTTTCATGGTCACTCCTTTCCTTTGAAATTTCCATCTGCGCCCGCACCGTTGGAATATCATCTTCAATGCGGGCGCACAGCTTCAGCTCCCGGCGCAGTACCCGCAGCCGTGCGGTGATCGTGCCGATCTCCTCGGAACAAGCTGTATCATCCGGGGCTTTTCGGCGCAGGCGGTACAAATCGGCCCGGCGGTCAGTCAGAGCGTCGATCTCCGCTTGCAGCGCCTCCTGCTGCATGGTCAGCTGCTCCACACTGTCGATGCGGTTTTTGTAAAGATAAAAGAACTGCTCTTGGTAGCGGTCAAACTTAATGGCCTCTGCCCGTGAGACTGGGGTCTTGCGCCGGGATGGCGGCTTCCTCAGCAGATAAAGATATTTCAGGTACAGAAGCCGGAAGCCCCGTGCGCGGCCTGTCTTTAATGGCAAACGGCCTTTCACACGGTAGCACCGCCCATAGGGGAAATACCGCTGCGGCAGGATAGGGGTATGGTCGCTGATTGGCGGCGCTGTGCCGATGCGGCTCTCCGTAAGACGGGAGAATATTTCCGCCTCGCTGTACCCGGCCCCCAACTTGTCCAGCCGGAGAAATCGCGCGCCGCCCGGCGGCTTGACCGCCGCATGGGTCACTTGGGGATACCGCTTGACTTGATAGCCCATTTTCACCAACTCTCCCCAAAATGAACGCATGGTGTAGGCGTTGGCGATGGCGGTGTCTATGTCCGCACGGGCCAGCCCCCGGAAATTGGGCTTCCCCGCCTTTTCTGCCTCCCACTCGGCACGGCTGACGGATGGCTCACTGGATTCAATAATCGACAAGCCATGCTCCAGACAGATCGCATCCGATGTGCCCCGGATACCCACCCCTGAGCCGCCCAGCAAGTCCGAAATACGGTCACGGTACATGGAACCGTCCACAAAGGACACGCTGTTGAATACGATATGTGAATGTAGGTGCGCCTTGTTCAAATGCGTAGACACCACTACTTCGTATTTATCCGCCAAAAGCCGCTGTGCCAATTCGACGCCGATGGCGTGGGCCTGCTCCGGCGCGACCTCACCGGGGGCAAAGGACTGAATCACATGATAGCCCTTGCGTTTGCGGCTGGTCTTGCCCCAGCGGCGCTTGGTGTCCATCATGTCTGCGTAGGCGGTTTCCCGGTCACAGTTCAGCGCAGTTTCAAAGCAGTCCTGCTCGGTCTTATCCCTGTTCATGGCGTAGTCCAGCACCGTTTCCAGAGAGGTCTTTTCCTCGTCCTGCGTATAATTCAGGCATCTGTCCAGCCGGTTATGAATGACGATGATCTTCGTGTATGCCATTCAGAGCCGTTCCCTCACGAGTCGCGTGGCCTGCCGCACCAGCCGCAGGGCCTCCGTAATTTCATCCCCGGTGGCTGCGCCCCTTGCGTTGGCTTGATGGGCCAACTGGTTGATGTTATTCCCGATGGCGGACAGCGCCCGAAGCAGGTCGGCATAGGCATCGGGGGGACGGGGCCGGAGATTTACGCCCATAATGAGCTGCCGTACCAACGGCTCCTTTTTCAGCCCGGTCACTTCTGCCTGTCGGCACAGGTGCGCGTACTCCGCGGCGTTCAGGCGAAGCGTCATTGTTTTATATGGCTTTATCGGCTTGTTCCCCCTTTCGGATAGACAGATTGTTTTTCTCTCGCACTTTGCGGGTTTGCGGAACGGTGCGGCCCGCTTCTCGCTCTGACCAATAGTCCGGGTGATACTGCTGGATGATTCGGTTGATTCCTTCTTCAAACTTTGCCGGGTCGCTGATCCGATCCGGCAGCGTCCACATCCCACGATCCAGCAGTTCACGAAGCACCACCTGCTCACAGCAATCCTCTTCAAACCAAAGGCAGCCGTTTTCACGAAAGCCGCATTTACGCGCGGCGACGGACAGCTCAAGATAGGCGGGCCATTCCGCCATGATGCCGCCGTGGCCGGGTGTTGTGATGAGGTGGATACCGGGATGCAGCGTTTCAAGAGCCTGTATTTCGCCCCATGGCGAATAGTCGGTTTGCACAGGGACATCACTCTCCTTGTAAAAAATAATGCGTCTCGATTTGAGACACATTTCGACGGACGGCACGGGGTTTTAGGGGTACGCCCCTAACCAGTGGAATTTTGATGTCAAAATTCCATGCTGGCTGGGACAGCGACGCAGAGCGCCGCTGTCCTACCGTGTCGGGGAATATTTCTTTTTGATCGTGTGGTTTTCCTTTTGGGGATGCTGTTTCTTAGGAGCGAGAGTAGGCACCTCCAGCATATCCGCGTCGTCCAAGCAGTCCAACAGGGCATCCACTTGGCCTTGATCCGGGCGTTCCGGCTCTTTAGTTGCTACCATGTAGCCCTGCATCAACTGTCCGTTGATGGAAAAGCGGTCTTTATGCTCTGTCGGGATTGGTGGGCATATCTCAACAAACAGGTCAGCGTAGGCTGCAATACGGCCTTGCAGATATTTCTCCATAGACGCTCTATCCCGGAAAATTTTTCTGTCCTGACCGGCTATCTTCCAGCCATCGCCGGAATAGTCCGGGTTATGCGGCGTGTTGAATGTAACTGACCATGTGAGTTCCCATGATTTCGGGACAGATTTTTCCAGCGTCCTATCCCATTCGGTGTGTTCATACTCGCGCCATGAAAAGCGGTACACCATATTGCTCATTTCATGGTTGCCATATTCATTGACCGTCCATCGGTTTGAGGTATGAGGTGTAGGCGGCGTTTTGACATATTCCAGCGCCTTCATGTACTGTTGGGTCTGCTGTGCCTGTTTTGACCATACTTCCACTGCGGCATCAATACGCTGACATAGTTCTTTTTCACGGACAATACTCTCGGCTTTGCGTTCCAGCAATTCATCCACGCTGCACTCGATCAATTCACAAAAGCCATCGCGGCCGCGTTGAAAACTGATGTACTCGCGGACTTCCAACTCCCGCCCCGGTTCTAAACGGCTGTATCCCATGACACACCGCCTATCTTACTGGAACGGACTTTTTGCGTTCAGCCTTCTTTTCAGAAATATGCACTTTCGGCTTCTCCGCTGGGGGTACTGCGGCATCCGCGTCATCCAGACAGGCCAGCAGATCATCAACGGCCTTCTTGTTGGGTTCTTCCTTATCTGGTGGAGCCAGCGTGTACCCTGCCGCCAAATAGCCGTTGATACTGAACATCCGTCTGCACTCATTGGGGACTGGTGGGGAGATTTCCCGGAACAGGTGACAATACAGGTCAAACCGGCCTTGGATATAATGCTGTGCGGCCTCCATGCTGGGGTATTTTTTCTTATCCTGCCGCGCGACATAGATACTGTCTCCCCAATAATTCCGGTAGTTGCTGTCTGGCTGTTTAGGTGCGTTGTAGATGATTCCCCAGCTGACGAGGTAAACATCGGCGGCCTTTTCATAGGAGATTTTATATCGCATTTTATAGGTGCGGTTGCTGATCTCCCATATCCCGTTTTTGTCCTGTTTCCACTCATTGGAGGTATGCTCGACCTCTGGCGTTTGCAGATATTCCAGCGCCCGTTCCAGCAGCATCGTCTGTGCGGCCTGTTCATCCCACGCCGCCGCAAGTTTTTTTAGCTGGGCGTACAGCTCTTTTTCCAGCGTAATGCTGGCCTCCTTGCGCTGTGTGACTTCCTCTCTCGTCAGCGTGACCAGCGGGGCGATATGAGGGTCGGCCCGCCAATCGTTGAAAGAAATGTTATGCAGGATCGTCATTTTCTGGCCGGGCGTAATATCGTCCTGATATGCGTTCAAATAATAAAAGCTGTCCTCACTGTCCTTTTCAGGCATGGACTCAACACCTCCTATCTGGCCGGAGTGTCCGGCCCCTTTTTTGTTTTGGGCCGCCAGCCCTTTTGCAAGCGATGTTCCATCGAAATAACGCGGTACAATTCCGCCTCGCTTTTGGGGCAGCAACGAAAATTCTGAATGGCTCCATACTCAAAGAAAATTTCTTCCCGCTGCTTTCTGTACTGCTCCATCGGCATACGAAACTTCTCCCCGGAGTAAAAAGTAAGCTCCACATCATCAAAGGGGATAGCTACTTTTATGACCCGCTGTACCTGTTCCCGGTAATTCAGCTTCACAACATGACCCATAGGGGCTGTGCCGCGCCGCCCAGTGATGGTGACGCGATAGGCTTCGATGCCATCGGGCATATCCGCATAGTGTGTCCAAATCTTATACCCGTCGCTGTCTCGGAGAAAGACATCCCGTTCCAGCACACACCATGTCCCGTTAGGGCGAGACATGAAGTAGAATATCCGTTCATCCATATAGGGGCTGTTCAGTGCGTCACGCAGTTTCTGAGCATCCAGTTCAAAATCTTTTCTGTAATGCTGCGTATTCCGGGACACCACTTCGTCCAGAAACGCGATCAAACTGATTTCTTTTCCCATAACGCACCTCATCGAATCGGTGCAGGACGGCGGGGTGCGGCTTTATGGAGCACCTTTTTCTTGGGCGGTCGTTTGACTGGGGATAGCCATTTGGCTTCAAAATCAGCCAGCGTCATACGCTCGCCGCAGAACTGGCCTTCAAAATCACCGGGGGACAAATCGAGATACCCATTGGGCGGAATGGGAACAGGGCTTGCGGTCAAGACGGTGCCGAAATGCTCCACCGTGATATGCCGGGCAAGCAGGCAAGGTTGGCTCCAATCCTGTTCACTGGTTTGCATATCATAGGCATACACGCCTTTTGGGATAGTGGCACGGTCTACTCGAAGGGTAGTGAAAAGGCCGGGGATACCTAAAATCTCCACGGCCTCATAGTGTTCTTTCCGGGCGTCAACTGCGCTCATAGGCATTTCTCCTTTTTGTTCGCTGTTTTTTCTGTGTAGGCGGGGGCAGTTCTTTCGGTGGGTCGATACCGTCGATCAGTTCTGCGGCGGTATTACGGATTAGTTCTAATGACGCTTTCAGCTGCGATAGATTCTTTCCGTGGCTCCATCCGGCCACATAGCCGAAAGAGTAATCAGCGGTATCAATCCCGAAATGCTGACAGACTACATAAGCCACGCTTTCAGCCTCCATTTCCCGGACAAAGCGCCGCTTGCGCTGTGGTGGTGTTTCGCCGTCACCGTCCTCTATTGGTGCATGGAGTTTAGCGTGACTGACCTCATGGATCATGGTTTTGATGGTTTGTGCTTGGCTCATGTCGGGCTGGACAAAAATACGTTGTTCCGCAAAATTGCAGCAGCCATAAGCACCGCCCGGAAACGACTCAATGGAAATGGGGTAAGGGGAAATGCTGCGCAGAGTCGCAACCATGCTCTCATACTGTGCTACATCGCCGGTCAACTTTTTTACAAGCTCAGGCAGCGGTTTTCCCTCCGTCTGGCTTACATCGAATACCGTAACGGTGCGGAAACCCATGCGCTGCACCCATTGAACAGAGGTGGCGGGTGAACCATCTGAAGCAGCTTCCTCCACTTCTTCCTTCCTGCGGTATGGGCAAGGGGCGAGTATGGTGATGCCACGCTCGCCCCGCTTGACCTGTCGGCCAAAGTTCCTTCTCCAATCGTGATAACCCGCAACATGGGTGGCATTTGGGCATTGCATGAAAATCAGCATGGTATTGCCAAAACTATACCGGTGGAATTTCGACATAGTAGCAAGATATGCCGCATAGTCACCACTTTGAAAGATATCTGACACTCCCTGCTCCAGTCGATCTGTCAGAGCTTTTAGTCGTTCGCTTGCGGATGGATATTCCTGCATGACCGCTCACTCCCGGCCCGGAAGGTCATTCCGGCCTTTCTCTTGGCCGGAGTTGCCTACCGCTTTGGGCTGAATTTTCATCGTGATAGGGGTATTGCCTGTTGCACCAATCAGAATTTCCGCGCAATGGAATTCCTTCTTGTAGGCTTTGACCTGCTCCGGGGTCAAAGAGCAAAAGTCCTCTTCGCCCAAGCCGCACACAAAAAACGGGCCAAATACGCCGCCATATCCGCCGGGAACGCTTCGGTTGTACGGCATCCCCAAAAGGATACCCTCGTCATTGCAGACAACTGCGGCCCTATCCTCAAAGGGGTAGATGGCCTGAATCATTCCGCCTACGACCTCCTGCATTTCATCTAAGCCGTTGATCTCCGCCTCATACGGAGCATACCCCGGTTTAACAATTACAACCGTCATGCTCCATCACCTCTCCGGCTCAGATTTCTTCTTAGGTTCCTTCTCGGTCTGCATCTTCATTTTCTGGCGTTCCAGCGCCTTTTTGCGAAGATCCATCGCCTCGAACATCGTGCGCTTGACCGTAGCGACGGTGGTTCCCTTGTCCGGGAAGTAGGGGCGCAACTCGTCATCTTGAAAAGTTACCTTCAACGGCGGGTCGATTTCCCGCTTGGTGGGCGCAACGGAGTTCTCAATTTTCTGTGCAGTGAGCGTACCGGCACGGCTTTCCTCCTTGAGCTTGACCGCTTCCGTCTTAGAGGGGACTTTTCCGCCCTCTTTTTCGATGGCGTCCGCAAGCGTTTTCTGCTCGGTGGGCTTCATGTGGGAAATCTGCTCGGCGGTATCCAGCGGCAGTTCCTTTTTGTCCACCATTTTTTTCAGCGGTTCCTCCAACTGATTGACACGCATCAAGCGCTGCACGCTGGCACGGCTCATACCCAAATCCTCGCCGACCTGTTCATCGCTTCGCTTCATCGTCTCTTTGCCCGCCAGAATATCTGCCTTGGAGCGGCGTCCGGCCTTGCGCTTCAAAGCGTCCATTTTCATCTGCGCAGCACGGGCCAGCTCAGAGATGGGGATATCCTTACGGTGGAGGTTTCCGTCTACGCACTGAATCTGCGCATCGTCCTCGTCCACACGCTCGATCAGAACAGGAATGGGGTAATTCAGCTGTGCGCCGATGTCATGGCGGCGATGGCCGGAAATAATCTCAAGTCCGCCGTTGCGACCGGGACGACAGAGGACAGGTTCACGAATACCATAGGTCTTGATGGACTCAAACAGGTCTTTATAGTCCTGCGTCTCACGGTTCACCGTAAAGGGATGATCCAGAAAGTCCTTCAGATATGCCGGATGAACGGCCATACTGTAAATTTCTCCCTCATTGGGGATGGGCAGCTTGAAAAAATCAGCTTCGGCAGGGGCATCCAGCCGATCCTCAAACACCTTGGTCACGGCAGAGCCTTTTGGCCCATCTGCGGTACGGGTAGCCGTAGCAGCATCCTTCGGCTGTTCCGGCGATTTCTGCGTCACCGCCGCCTTGGCCGGTTCATCGGGCTTTTTAACCTCGTCAGGCTTGGTGGAAGCGGCGGGAACATCAGCGGGCTTATCAGCCTTGACCGCCTTATCGTCCTTGACGGGTTCGGCGGGCTTCTTCACCTCGTCGGGTTTAGCGGGAGTAAGCGGAGCCGCAGCGGGCTTGCCATCCTTGGTTGCCTTATCGTCCTTGGCAGGTTCGGTGGGCTTCTTCACCTCGTCAGGTTTGGCGGGAGTGACCGAGGCCGTAGCGGGCTTGCCATCCTTGGCTGCCTTATCGTCCTTGGCGGGTTCGGCGGGCTTCTTCCCCTCGTCAGGTTTGGCGGGAGTGACCGGAGCCACAGCGGGCTTGCCATCCTTGACCACCTTATTGTCTTTGGCAGGTTCAGCGGGCTTCTTCACTTCGTCAGGCTTGGCGGGAGTGACCGAAGCCGCAGCGGGCTTGCCATCCTTGACCGCCTTATCGTCCTTGGCGGGTTCGGCGGACTTCTTCGCCTCGTCAGGTTTGGCGGGAGTGACCGGGGGCGCAGTGGGCTTTCCATCCTTGGCCGCCTTATCGTCCTTGGCCGGTTCAGCAGGCTTCTTCACTTCACCGGGCTTGCCAGCGGCGGGCGATAGAATGGGCGGTTTGGTTTCTTTGGCAGGAATAGGCGGTGCAGGAGTGGGTGGCGCTCCGGCAACAGGCGTCCGAAACGCACCAATCAGCGGGTTTTTCTTTTCGTTGGACATTGATTTACCTCCATATTCAAGTTTTATGTCGAAAAATGTGTCTCAATTTGAGCCACATTTTCAACCAAAATTAAGAGCCGAAGTCATGTTGGACTTCGGCCTGATAGTGGTTATTCATGGTCAGCGGGGCGTTGAACAGCGTGGTGAGCAGGTATGCGCGGATATTACGGACTTGTGTGGTATTGCGGCGCAGACACTCAAACACATAGACCATCAGCGAGTAGTCCAGTCGGTAGAAGCGGGCTTGCACCTGTGGCAGCGGGATATTCTCACCGCCGATCCGTACCGTTGACTGTGTGGAACACATCACATCCGCCATCAGCCCCACGACCTCATCTACATCATCGGCATTGAACTGTTGACAAAGAAACGGGTACTCGATATTCTCTTTGATCTCTCTCAGATACTCGCTTCTATCCATCCATCCCGGCTGCTCGGCGGAAGGCGATGGATGGATAGATTGATTTTTATAGCTAAAATCAGTTTGATTAGATTCAATATAATTACCGTCTGATTTTCCGAAGTCTGCACTTCGGAAAATCGGAAGTCTTGACTTCGGATTATCGGAACTATTGACTTCTGATTTTCCGACTTCTTGACTTCCGATTTTCGGAAGTCTGGGAGTCTCCTGCGGCGCAGTGGTTTCAGCAGGTACTCGGCGGGTAGTGAAGCGTTTGACATAGATTTTTGTTGGTCTGCCTTGCCCTTGCTTTACTCGCTCGATCAGACTGCAACCTTTATCTGTATCCAGTTCGGACAATAATTTGACAGCCTTTTCGTGTCCACAATTTAAGTCCTCTTGTATCTCATCCAATGTATAAAAGATATAGACCCTGCCAGCGTCATCGTACCAACGGTTCCGCGCTGACAGGCCCATTCGGTCAAGCAGGAGGCCATACAGCAGCTTCGCGTCAGTGGATATTTTCTTGAACTGCTGCCCGGTGACAAGCTGGCGGGGGATGCGGTAAAAAGAAAATTGACTGCTTTCGTCTCCGTAGTAATAATCATATATCATACTCTCCGCCATGTCGTTTTTCCTCCTTAACGCTGGAAAAAGGCATGAAAAAAGAGCCTGCTTTCATAGCAGGCTCTTATGTAAATGAGTGTTTCCAGCTGTGTATGTTGTTATTTTCTTTTGTGGCCTTTACACATCAACCTC
>ULVB01027999.1_pt1 | contig 17247 bp, 15 predicted proteins | sample 1959071 | NCBI WGS metagenome assembly ULVB01 (sample SAMEA4835776, study PRJEB28245) | human gut metagenome | biome: gut microbiome; material: fecal sample | place: Denmark | collected 2008 | reverse complement strand
AAGGTTCGCCGGGTGTTCAACTTATTATTGCAATTCGGGGACTAAATTTGCTCGTTGTTTGTTGGGTATTTTAAAAGTAACTCAAGATAATCCACCTGATAGATGGAGATTTATTCCATTACAGGATTTTACCAACCAATCCGATATTGACTGGTCTGGATCCATCCACGATATAGACCTGCAGCTTTACAAGAAATATAAGCTGGACCAGAAGGAAATCAATTTCATTGAAAGTCATGTTCAGGCTATGTAAAGGGTAAATTTGGCTGGATAATGCATTGAAAGGCGTTCTGATGCTGCAGAGAATGCCCGGAGGGCTTCTTTGCAGCATCAGAACGCCAAAAAATTGTTTCGCTGAAGGGAAAAGAAAAATGGGAAATCATACTGATAATAATCGGGAGTTATTGAAAAATTTCTTTACGGGGATTGGCAAAATCATCAATTTACAGGACCAGGTAATCACTGATTATCATCAATACGAAGAAGTCATCGATTTTGAAAAATATCTTGCCTGTGATCTCCAACAGGACTATATAAAATTCAATGCGAATTCCTTGAATGGACCGATACTGACTGTGCAGCGGCCCAATTTCACCAGTGCTCCGGCCATCCCCAAAACTTTACAGGAATGGATTGTGGCAGAAAAATGGAAGGACTTTCTGCAAACTCCCGAAAGAAGAGAACAGATCCAAAGAGACCAGGAAGTTGAAAAATTCGAGGAGGATCCTTCCCGTATAAGAATCTGGCAAAAACTGCTTCCTGAAAGAGAAGCATGGGCAGAAGGAGCAAAGAGACTGTACCAAATCGAAAAGCTCTTTCAGACCCTTTATCAGCTGAATATGATGCAAAAACAGGACTTTGACTCAAAAGAACTGGTCTTTGCATTTGGATTGTTTGAAACCAAAGCAACAAACCCAATCCACATTTCTCATCCTTTGTTTACGAAAAAACTTCGAATCAGCGATGCTAAAAGTGAAGAGAATATTATAGAAGTCTTCGATACAGGAGAAAATTTAGAGGTGGAAACTTCTTTCTTTCAGGAAATCCAGGATGGTTCTGTCCATCAGATTGCTCAAATCGGGGAAAATTTCTTAAGATATGAAGATACTATCAATATATACAAAGAAGCTACCTTAGAACCGGCCTTGAAAGATGTCTTATCGAAAATCACTTCTCACGGAGACTATTGTACAAAAGAACAGTTGCCTAGCGCACGGATAAAGTCTCAACGGCCTTATCTGCTAAGTTATTCGCCTCTTATTTTATATAGAAGTCAGAAAAGTGGTATTGCTGCCTTTTTGAATAAGATAATTGAAGATGTAGATAAAAATGGAAAAATAAAGCCGCATCTCATTGATATCATGAATCCCCAAGATACGGTATCGAATAGTACTCCTATCTCCGGAGATTCTGAAAGCAGCCAGGATATTGGCAAGAGACTGAATGCAATCAGCGGGGAAGATGAAGAAATCCTGATGACAAAACCTGCCAATCGGGAACAGCTTTTTATTGCCCAGGAAATTGCCCATAAAAATGCGGTAGAAGTACAGGGACCCCCTGGAACAGGCAAGACCCATACCATTGCCAATCTTTTAGGAAATTTGTTGGCCCAGGGAAAAACTGTTTTGGTAACCAGTGAAAAAGTAAAGGCACTGACAGTATTGCGGGATAAACTGGATAAACGGCTGCAGCCATTATGTATTCCCTTCTTGGGTGACAATCAGTCAGAAATGATGGATTCCATCCAAAAAATCCAAAATGGGGTTTCCCGTATCCGTCCAACTGAATTGCAAAAAGAAATACAGGAATTGAAGGACCAGAGAAAGTCCTTGATCCATGAGCTGGAAGATAGACGGATGAAGATTTTTCTCTTTCGCAACCAACAGAGTAAAGAAATCGTATATCAGGGAGAAGTATATTCTCTGCTGGAATTAGGTAAGAAACTGGCAAAAGAAGATGAACAGGTATTTCATTTTCCAGAGCCCTTAAAGAAAACAGAAACCTTTCCTTTAACGGAAGAAGAATATCAGATCCTGCGCCAAAACCAAAGTGAGATTTCTTTGGAGGAAGAGAGAGAACTAGAAGTTAAATTGCCGGAAGCTGAACAGTTCATTTCTCCAGATTCTATGAAAGCTTTACTGGAGAAGAATGCTGAGTTAGAACAAACGATTCAAACTGTTTCTGCGGATTCAGGAATTGAAATACAATGCAATTGGGAGCAAAATCGTTTCATGAAACATGGGATGATCCTGGCGGAACAGCCCCAACAAGAGAAAATTGCAGAGATTCTGAATCTCATTGAGACAATGCCTTCTCTTAAAAGTTGGCAATATGGAATTATTGAAACTATCCGATTGGGAGAAGGATATGCTGCTCGTTGGAAAAGACTGCAGAATAAAATCCATCAGTATGGGGAGAAACATGAAAAATATGACAGCCTATCTTCTGGTAAATGTGTTCAGCTCGAGGGAACTGTAGATGACACTTTGCTGAAATATCTGGATGAAATCAAAGGAGAATTACAGCAGAATGGCAGTCTGGGCTTCGTATTCCGGCGTGTTACCCATAGAGATGCCTGCAAGGCTCTGGATAAAATCCGGATCAATGGGAATTCCGTAAATGGTCAGGATGATGTGGAATTGGTTAAAGAGACTGTTGTCCTGCAAAGAGATTTTGAAGAGCTGAAAAATTTATGGAATGATAATTTTCAAGGGTCTGAAGGGTCTGACGTAATCTTATTGAATCAACAGAAGGACTTTTCACCTTTTTTGTGCAATACTGTTGTTCATCAAATCCAGGAAGCTCTGGAATGGAATGAGACTAGACTAGGTCCGATTTTTGCCCAATTGTCTGAAGCTGGATTCAACAGTGCTTTAGTAAAAGAGAAAATCGACCAAACTGAAAAAGCAGAGAGCATGGTAGCGTATTTAGAGAAAGAAGTAACAGATACACTGACTCTGATACAGCTTATGATGGAAAAACATGAAGTGGAGCAGGTTTATGTCAAAAACGAACAAATGCTGAGACAGTTCGAGTTTTTACAGTCTGAAAATCTGAGGGCCATGCTGGAGGCAATGGAAACAAAGGATGGTTCTAAATATGAGTCTGCCTATTCCCGCTATAAAGCACTTTTGGAAAAGAGAGCGTTTTATAAAAAGACTACAGCTGTTTATAAGAAAGTAAAAGAGGCCGCCCCCAATTGGGTAAGAAGTCTGCACAGTCGTTCTTTTAAGGTTGAGGAGTATCCGTATGAAAAGCTCCTTCAGTCCTGGAAATGGAGTCAGCTCAATCAGCGGATGAAAGAAATCTTTGCAGGGAGACTGGAGGATTATGAAAAGACAGTAAGCCGGGATAGTGTCGAACTTCGAGAAAAAACAGCAGAACTGGCCAGTAAAGAAGCATGGCTTCATTTATATCATAAAATCGATGGAAATCAAAAAATCACATCGGCTTTGAATGCCTGGGCAAGTTTAATGAAAAAGATTGGCAAAGGGCATAGTAAATATGCCGATGAGTATCAGAAACAGGCCATGGCGAATATGAAAATTGGGCAGGCCGGTGTTCCTGTATGGATCATGACTGTCAACAAAGCCTTGCAAACTCTTGACCCCCAATCCAACCAGTTCGATGTAGTTATCATTGATGAGGCCAGTCAGTCAGCTTTGGAAGCTATCCCCGTATCTTATTTGGGCAATAAAGTCATTGTGGTAGGGGATGATAAACAGGTAAGTCCGTTGCAGATTGGAAATGATCTTACGAAAGTCAATGAATTGTTGAAAATGTATATCGCTCCATATACACAGTATTGGTCACTTTTTGACAATCGGACTTCTTACTATGAAATTGTAAAAACAGTATTTTCTCCTATTTTGCTGCGGGAACATTTCCGCTGTGTACCTGAAATCATTGGTTATTGCAATAAGTATTTCTATAACAATGATATAAAACCGTTACGAGATTCTCATAATTCCAATTTACTTCCGCCAATTGTCAACTATCGTGTGGAGGGGAAAAGAGAAGGGAAACAGAAAATTAATAAAGAAGAAGCACGTACGATTGTTTCACTGCTTTTGGCTTGTTTCGAACAGAAGGAATATGATGACAAGACTTTTGGGGTAATTTCTCTGCTTGGGGCCGAGCAGGCTGATTATATTCGGGAACTGTTGGTGCAGAAAATCGATAAATATGATGATCTGAAAAAACGGGAGTTTTTCTCAGGCATCGCTCAAAATTTCCAGGGGGATGAGCGTGATGTAATCTTCCTGAGCCTTGTGGATGATCCTGACAGTGTCAGGACAGTGACGAAAGATGATGCTAAAAAGCGGTACAATGTTGCAGTCAGCCGTGCCAAAGACCAGTTATGGGTTGTTCATTCTCTGAATCAGGAGAAATTAAGCAAAGATGATTTAAAATATCAGCTTCTTGATTATGCATCCCATTACCCTGCATATATGGAAGAACAGATGCAAATCGAGAAAAATGCAGATTCTCCCTTTGAGGTGGATGTTGCCCATTATCTCAATCAAAATGGGTACCATTTTATCCAGCAATATCAGGTGGGAGCATATCGTTTGGATTTTGCTGTGATTTATCAAAAGAAAATGGTGGCATTGGAATGTGATGGGGAACGGTACCATTCCAGTGAATCAGCAATTGCCTCTGATATGGAACGGCAAACTGTGCTCCAACGGTTGGGATGGAATTTCATTCGAATCCGGGGAGGAGTTTTTTACCGAAATAAGGAATTGGCCATGGAGAAAGTTTTCCAACAATTGGAAGAAATGGGCATCAAGCCGGAGAAAAATGAAAAGAGTGAAATGGCGACAAAAGAAACGGATCTTTTGAAACGTGTAAAGCAGCGAGCTTCCGAAATCCGTGACATGTGGGATAATGGCAACGAAAAGCCGGAGAAAATCACGGTAGAACCGGCAAATTTTCGGAAAAGAAAAATGGGAGAGAAAGATAAAGCAATAAAGTGTAAAAACAGTGAAGCACCGAAATTTATAGAAACGGCCCTGTTCGAATCATCGAATGAGCAGCTTTCCTCCATGCAGGAAAAGTTCGCTTCACAGCAAGGCAGGGGCAGAGATATTGTCGGCAAAGCAACTGCAGAGAAAAATCAACTTATCCAGGAAAAAATGGATATTGGTTACACAGCTGGAATTGCTTCCAGCAAAAAGAACGAAATAAAAGAACTAACTCTTAGGAACAGGAAAGAAGATGAAGGGGAGGATATCTTTAGTACGTTGACAGTCGAGGACGTGGATAATATTTTAAACCATTGAGGTGAAACCATGAAAGGATCTGAAGCACAGCTTTTGGTGTTCCTGGAAGGATCCAACAACAGGTATGTGATTCCTGTCTATCAAAGAAAATATGACTGGAAAATCAATCAATGCCGGCAGCTGTTTGATGATTTGAAGAAATTGGTTGCAGAAGGCCGGAAAAGCCATTTCTTTGGCATCATTGTTTCTCAGATTGTTCCAGGCGGCAGCAAAATCGAGTTCCATATTATTGACGGCCAGCAGCGGCTGACTACTGTTACACTGCTTCTTCTGGCCATATGCAATTTGATTCGAACTGGAAAAGTGCAGGCCATCCAAAGCCAGTTGGATGAACAGATTATGGAACGGTTCATCATTGATAAATGGCCTGGAAATGACAGCCGGATCAAACTGCGGCCTGTGGAAAAGGACCGGAGTGCTCTGGAAAAACTGGTGGCGGGGGATGAAGAAGAATTCGAACGGGCTTCCAATCTTACAGTTAATTATCAGTATTTCTGCGACCGTATCCTGGAAGAGAAAATCCCTGTGGACAGTCTGTATCAAGGCGTGGGAGGACTCCAGATTATCAGCATCACCCTGGACCAGGAAGATGATCCTCAACTGATTTTTGAGAGCCTAAACTCCACGGGGCTGGCCCTGACCGAAGGTGATAAAATCCGGAACTATATTTTGATGGGACTTTCTCCTGAGAAACAGGAAACCTATTACAATGGCTACTGGACCAAGATTGAAGGATGTACAGGAAATGACGTCAGTGCCTTTGTGCGGGATTATCTCAGCGTCAAGGAACAGACAACGCCGGCCATCAGCAATGTGTACCAGGCTTTTAAGAAGTATGTGGAAACGGAAAAAGTGTCCCTGGATGTTCTGCTGGAAGATATGAAAAAATATGCCCGGATCTATCAGAAACTCCTTTCCGGGAAAAGTGGTCTGGGCAATGTACAGCTTGATGACTGCATGTATCGTTTGAGACGGCTGGAAATTACAGTTACAGCGCCGTTTTTTATGGAAATCTTCCGCCTGGCGCAGGAAGGAAAACTGACGGTGGATGAATTGGCGCGTATTTTCTAGCTGACAGAAAGCTATCTGTTCCGCCGGAATATTTGTGACGTTCCCACCAATGCCTTAAACAAGGTGTTCCTGAATCTAAACCGGGAAGTCCTTCGTTATGATCACACCACTGCGGACTATGTAAACAAGCTGGCCTATGTGCTCCTTGCCAAAAAGGAAAGCGGCCGTTTTCCCAGAGATGACGAGTTTTCCCAGGCTCTGGCAAACAAAGCAGTGTACCAGATGCGAGGAAAATACAAGGCTTATCTGTTTGAACGGCTCGAGAACTACGGGACGGTGGAAACAAAAGATGTCTATACCCTGTTGGATAACGAAACTTATTCCATTGAGCATATTATGCCCCAGCATTTGACGCCAACCTGGAACCAGGAACTGGGGCCGGAGGCGGAAGAAATCCACAGCATCTGGCTGCACCGACTGGGGAACCTTACTTTGACAGCCTATAATCCCAACATGAGCAATGGCTCTTTTCAGGAGAAACGGGACGGGGCCAAAGGATTTAAAAACAGCGGTCTGCGAATGAATCAGCGGATTGCCGCTAAAAATCAATGGGGAATGGCAGAAATACAGGAACGCAATGAGAAAATGGTTGCGCTAGCAACACAAAGTATATGGGCCCCTCCTGTTACAACTTTTAAACCGGCTGTAAAAGAATTTGACACCTGTACCCTGGATGAGGAAGATGCTGAACTGACAGGACGGTATATTGTGAAATTCAGTTACCGAAATGCGGAAACGCCGGTTTCCAGCTGGACGGACATGTTTGATCATGTGGTGAAATACCTGCATGGAGAAGACAGGACCATCCTGGCAGCGCTGGCAGAAGGGGATTATGAAACGGAAAATCTGGGTGCGTATTTCAGCAGCAAACCGGACGGGATGAGGACTCCTTTATAAATTGATGATAATCTATATGCAGAGAAAAATACAAGTACTATGCTGAAAGTTTCCATCCTGCGCCGGTTGTTTGGCCTGTTTCATAAAGATCCCCTGGATCTGGTGTTTTACCTGCGGGAAACTGGTGGGGCAGGAAGTCAAGAAGAAGCGGACAAAGATCGTTTTTTCCAACTGGCCTGCCAATGGGCTGAGAAAAAGACGGAAGCAGGGATAATCCAGGCAGAACTGAATCCGGCGAACCATACTTACATCCGTTTCAAGACAAAAGAAATGTCTGCCATACTGCCTGATACAGTTGAACTGAGCGGATGGAATACGCCCAATCATTATTATTACCAACTGTCTACCCGGCGGGGCGATTCTTCCTATATAGTCCTGTGTCTGAGTTCCAGAAATCTGCCAGCAGAACAGAGAGAGATCTGCCATCGGATGATTAAGCTTTCATCTGGAAAAGAAGAACCGACTGACTGGCTGTGGAAGACTGTTTTTCGCACCAACACGGTGAAATTTGATGCTGGGTTAACGGAAGAAACGGTGTTCTAGCAATTGGATCATGCTCTGGCGGAATTGTTGGAAAAGCAGAAGAATCTGCTGCAGAAGTTGACGCGGAAAGACCGTGCGGAATGAAAAGGGACCAGCAGAAACCTGCACGATGGTACTGCGGATGGGGAAAGAATCTTTTTGTGAAACATAGCATCAATGGGAATCTCCACCTAAAATGAAAAGAAACGGCCACAAGGAGGCAATTTCACTTGTGACCGCTTCTTTTTTCGTAAGGTAAGCACCAAAAAATCCAGTGTATGGAATCACCACCTTCAGTTTGAGATAATACGGATGTTAAAAATATCGCGCGAAAAAGACGAATTTCTCTACGGTGTGCAACGTGTCGTTTTTTTCGAGCTATTCGTATCACTCATTTCTGGAGGTGGTTTTGTTTTGGGTGAAATTCAACGCATAAAACATCAGAAGGCTCTGGAATACTGGAGCCAGATTCTAAAGGAGCAACAGGAAAGCGGCCTTTGCATCAAGGCGTTCTGTCGGTCACGTCAGATGAGCCATCATGCCATGTATTACTGGATCAAGGAACTGAGAGAGGAAGCGATGTTGGTCAATCCTCAGGCACCCGCCTGTACTACTCAATTTGCGCCCGTCTCTCTGGCATTAAGGCCGGGCTATAAATGACCTAAAGGGCCGGAAAAAAATGACCCACCTCGTAACAAAAGGACTACCATAATAATAAGCACCAAACTTGTTAGGAGGTAGTTCCAGATGATAGAAAGTGGGTTTATTTGGGGTGAACTCATGAGTGATTCAGTGATAGCGACAGCCATTTTAGATAGATTGCTGCACCATGCACATGTAGTGAACATTAAAGGAGAGAGCTACCGTTTGAAAGATAGGCTGCGAGCCGGCTTGAATCCGGCTGTATTAAATCCCGGCGTTGGCCATTCCGGCCAGGGAAACCACCGGCCTTAAAAGTGCCAAGGCTGCGAATTTGCCGTTTTATTGGGTCACTTTTAACCGGCCAAATGGGTCAAAAATATTCCGGCCTTGACACCCTGCTGGTTTTGGTCGGCAGGGCCTATTGTTTTATATGTTGTACACCGGATGATTTTGCGGTTACTCTGTCCTAGAAGATTAAAAAAAACTGACCCAAAAATTTCCCCACCAAAAACCTCAACTTGTGCTATAATAAATTCATAAGCGAACATCTGTTCGTTACAAGAAAAACAAAGATAATCCGAGGGGGTAGGCTACATGGGAAAAGTAAGAAAACACATCAGAAACCTGCACGATGGGTCTGAGGATGGGGAAAGGATCTTTGATGCCATCGTGGAAGAAGGCAGGGTGACCATTGAATTGAAAACCAGTAAAAAGCAGCTGGTCCAGGTTCCTTGGGAAGACATTGTGACCCAAGTGGATGCAGCGAAACATACAAATTCCAGAAAATAGAAGTTACCTATACAGCCCTATATTTATACGGAGCTGTCAAACGGAGCTATCTACGTTGACCGAAAGGTCATGTAGATGGCTCCATTTTTTGTTTCAGCAAGTTCAAAAAGTAACTTGTTGAAACAAGAAAGTACAGCCAGATTCCCGGCTCAAGGTTCATTCCCGGACGCGGGAGTGCCCAGAGCGGCGAGCCGGGCCCTATATACAGTCAGCCTACTGGGGTGGTTGACCATGGAAGCGGAGATGCATCTTATGGTCAATAAAGACAGGCTGCCTGTGTGGATCTTCGCTTCGCATTTTGCGAAGGAGTACCGCACATGGCCAATCAAGAGAAAACCAGAGTCAAACAGCAGTACTTTATTCCCCTGGAAGTGAAGGAGGGAACCATCATCACGAAAGAATTTGAAGACGCACCACGTATGTGGTCGAAAATCGGGAATCGGAGGGTTTATGCCATTTTGGTCCAGGTTACCAAAGAGCAGTATGAAGCCTATATGCGTCCGGAGTGGAAGGAAGACAAGCGGCAGCAGCGGTTGGCCGAAAAACGACGGAAACGGGAAAAAGCCCAGGAGTAACACCGGGTGGACCCGTCTGCCCAGGGCTGGGATACAGCTGTTTCTTTTGAGCAGTTGTGTGAAAGGGAATATGGATTTAGGGAAGAAACCGGACAAGCGGGATTGGACGAAATCCTGGAGAAAGAGGAGCTGCTGGCAGCCCTGCGGCGTGAACTGGCCAAGCTGGAAAAATTGGACCGGATCATCTTGCAGATGGCCATGAAGGGCATCAGCGAAGCGGCCATTGGCAGGGAAGTGGGCCTTTCTCAAAAAGGGGTCAACAAAAGAAAGCATCGGTTGCTGGAACAGCTCCGGGAGCAGCTGAAGGACTATCGGTAAGGGGAACCCAAGATCCGGCTGGAAAAATTTTAGCCGGATTTTTGGAAAATGGGTACTTATTCCCAGAGAACTTGTCCTGTTAGGGGTGAAGGGCAAACGAAGAAGCCCCTGGAGAGGAGGACAAATCATGGAAAATGGACAAATGCTGAGAAACCGGAGCCAGGCCCTGGACCGGGAACTGGCCGGAGTGCTGCTGAAAATCAGCGATACAGCTGAACGAGCTGCTCGGAACCTGATAATGCTGCGGATGAAGAGAAACGGGAAAGGAGTCAATTTCAATGAAAGAGGAAACGTTGGTCAAAGTATCCGGTGAACTGGAAACCTGTGGAAAAGCCCTGTTGAAGCTTGCGGAAGCGCTGCGGGCCAAAGAGGAAACCCTGGCGCCAGAACCCCAAAAGAATGAGCCGGGTTCTACCAAACTTACCCTGGAAGAAGTGCGGAAGGTGGCGGCGGATAAGGCCCGGCAGGGATTTACGGAAGAGGTCCGGAATCTGATCCATCGGTACGGGGCGGAAAAACTGTCCGGCCTGGATGCTGCAAAGTATGAAGCCTTCCTAAAAGACCTGGAGGTGATGGGCCATGCCGGGTAACCATGCGGTACTCTCTGCCTCATCCAGTTACCGCTGGCTGGCCTGTCCCCCTTCAGCCCTGGAATGTGCGAAGCTGCCGGATGTGCAAAGTGAATTTGCCCGGCAGGGAACGGAGGCCCACGCCCTTTGCGAATTCAAGGTGAAAAAAGCCCTGGGGCAGAAAGAAAAGGACCCCACCAAGAACCTAACGTATTTCGATGAAGAAATGGCCGAATGCACCGATGCCTATGCCCAGTTTGTGTTGGAGAGTCTGGCTGTGACTAAAGTTGTCTGCAAGGATCCTCTGGTTCTGGTAGAACAGCGGTTGGATTTTTCCCGGTGGGTGCCGGAAGGGTACGGAACCGGGGACTGCCTGATTGTAGCGGATGACACCCTCACCGTCATTGACTACAAACACGGGCTGGGGGTCCTGGTGGACGCGGAAAGAAATCCCCAGATGATGTGCTATGCCTTGGGGGCGCTGGATCTTTTTGACGGCATCTATGATATCCAGAAAGTATCCATGACCATCTTCCAGCCCAGGCGGGAAAACGTCAGTACCTGCACCCTGTCCAAAGAAGAATTGCTTCAATGGGCGGAAATGGTGCTAAAGCCAACTGCAGAACTGGCAGCCAAGGGGGAAGGGGAGTACAAAGCCGGTGACCACTGCCGGTTCTGTAAGATCCGAGCCACCTGTCGGAAGCGGGCTGAGTACAACCTGGAGCTGGCCAAGTACGACTTTGCCATGCCTTCCACCCTGGAAGAACCAGAAGTAGAAGCCATCCTGGCCAAAGCTGATGAACTGGTGAGCTGGGTTGGGGACGTGAAGGACTATGCACTGCAGCAGGCTCTTTCCGGAAAGAACTGGGCAGGATGGAAAGTGGTGGAAGGCCGGTCCAATCGGCGGTATGTGAACAAAGACGCCGTGGCAGCCAAAGTGGAAGAGGCCGGGTATTCTCCCTATGAGAAGAAACTCATGGGGATCACGGCTCTGACCAAACTGCTCGGGAAACGCAGGTTCGATGAACTGCTGGCTGATCTGATTGAAAAGCCCCAGGGCAAACCGGTCCTGGTTCCGGAAACGGACAAACGGCCGGCTATGCATACGGCGGCTGATGATTTTTCTACAGAAAATGAAGGAGGAAATAAGAATGACTAAGAATTATGTGAATTCGTGCAAAGTGATCACCGGAGTGAATACCCGCTGGAGTTATGCCAATGTGTGGGAACCCAAATCCATCAATGGGGGAACGCCCAAATACAGCGTCAGTCTGATCATCCCCAAGTCTGACACCAAGACGGTGGAAAAAGTCCGGGCCGCCATTAAGGCTGCCTACCAGGAAGGGGAAGGAAAACTGAAGGGGAACAGCCGGGTGGTACCGGCTCTCGAAGCCATCAAGAACCCGCTCCGGGACGGGGATCTGGAACGGCCGGGGGATGACGCTTATAAGGACAGCTTCCTCATCAACGCCAACTCTGCCAGCCAGCCGGGCATTGTGGATGCCCACTGTCAGCACATTCTGGAGCGCTCCGAAGTGTATTCTGGGGTGTATGGCCGTGCCTCCATCAGCTTCTATGCCTTCAACAGCAATGGCAACAAAGGCATTGCCTGCAGCCTGAACAACCTGCAGAAGATTCGGGACGGGGAACCCCTGGGCGGCAAACCTCGGGCAGAAGACGACTTTGCTACAGTGGATGAGGACGATTTTCTTGCGTAAGTAGATAGGAGAAAAAAGGTGGCAGGATGCGTTCTGCCACCTTTTCTTATAAGGAGAACCTTATGAAAAGCCTTTCGTTAGATCTGGAAACGTACAGTGATTTGAATTTGGCCAAGTGCGGCGTATATAAATATGCGGAGTCACCTGCCTTTGAAATCCTCCTTTTCGGGTATGCAGTGGATGGGGGACCCGTGCAGGTCGTCGATCTGGCCCAGGGAGAATCCATCCCGGAAGAAATCCTAGATGCCCTGACCGATGACACCGTTACCAAATGGGCCTTCAATGCCAATTTCGAACGGGTGTGTTTGTCCCGGCACCTCACCGACCTGGGGAGGAGCTTGGACCCCTTTTATGACCAGCATCCTTTATCCCAGGAATGTGCCCGGTTCCTGAATCCGGCCGGATGGAAGTGCTCCATGGTCTGGTCCGCCTATCTGGGGCCGCCTCTTTCCTTGGAGGGAGTAGGAGCCGTGCTGAATCTGGACAATCAGAAGATGAAGGAAGGGCGGGAGCTGATCCGGTATTTTTGCGTTCCCTGCAAGGAAACCAAGACCAATGGCGGCCGGACAAGGAACCTTCCCCAGCATGCCCTGGACAAATGGAACCTGTTCAAATCCTACAACAAACGGGACGTGGAAGTGGAAATGGCCATCCAGCAGAGGCTGCAGAAGTACCCGGTGCCAGAAAAAGTGTGGGAAGAATACCATTTGGACCAGGAAATCAACGATCGGGGTATCGCCATTGATCTGGAACTGGCCAGACAAGCAGTGGCCCTGGATGCCCAAAGCCGGGAAAGCCTGATGGCTGCCCTGAAGGAACGGACCGGCCTGGAGAACCCCAATTCTGTCCTTCAAATGCTGGACTGGCTGGAACAGCATGGATTAAAGACGGATTCCCTGGGAAAGAAGAATGTGCAGGAGCTTTTGAAAACGGCCCAGGAGCCTTTGCGCAGCGTTCTCTTGCTCCGGCAGAAACTGGCCAAGTCCTCGGTGAAGAAATACCAGGCCATGGAAATGACGGTCTGTAAGGATGGCAGGGCCAGGGGTATGTTCCAGTTTTATGGAGCCAACAGGACTGGACGGTTTGCTGGACGGCACATCCAATTGCAAAGTCTTCCCCAGAACCATCTGCCGGACTTATCCGAGACCCGGGAGTTGGTGCGCCAGGGAAACTACGAAGCCCTGGACATGCTCTATGAGTCCATCCCGGATGTTCTGTCCCAGCTGATCCGTACGGCCTTTGTACCTCGGGAGGGGATGAAGTTTGTGGTTTCGGACTTTTCGGCCATCGAGGCCCGGGTCATTTCCTGGCTGGCAGGGGAAAGGTGGAAATCTGAAGCTTTTGCAGCTGGAAAGGATATTTACTGCTCAACGGCCAGTCAGATGTTTGGGGTGCCCGTTGTGAGGCATGGCATCAATGGGAATCTCCGCCAGAAAGGGAAAATTGCAGAATTGGCCTGCGGCTATGGCGGATCTGTGGGAGCATTAAAGGCCATGGGGGCTCTGGATATGGGAATCCCGGAAGAGGAGCTGGGGAACCTGGTTCAGTCCTGGCGGTCAGCCAATCCCCACATCGTAGATTTCTGGTGGCAGGTAGATGGGGCGGTGAAAACGGCCATCAAGCAGCGGGTCCCCGTTTGGGTGAACAACATTCGCTTCTCTTGCAAGAGCGGTGTGTTGTTCATCGAACTTCCCAGCGGCCGGCGTCTTTCCTATGTGAAACCCCGGATCGGGGAAAACAAGTTCGGAGGGGAATCCGTAACCTACGAAGGCATCGGGGCCACTAAGAATTGGAAACGCCTGGAAAGCTATGGGCCCAAGTTCGTGGAAAACATCGTCCAGGGAACGGCCAGGGATATTCTCTGTTACGCTATGCAAACTCTCCGGCACTGTGCCATTGTGGGTCACGTCCATGATGAACTGATTATCGAATGCGACAAAGATGTCAGTGCGGATGCCGTTTGTGAGCAGATGGGCCGGACCCCACCTTGGGCAGAAGGTCTTCTTTTGCGGGCTGACGGCTACGAATGTGATTTTTATAAAAAAGATTAAAATGAAACGTCAGAAAACACCTTCTGCGGTGGCTACAAAGCAGGAGGTGTTTTTATGAACAATCAGAATGAATTCGAACATGCAATTCCTCTATTTCAACGGTTCATGTTGACTCCTAAGGAAGCCAGCGTGTACTTTCATATTGGTGAAAAGAAAATCAAAGCCCTTGCTGCAGAACGCCCGAATGCTTCTTTTATAGTCTATAACGGAAGCCATTTGCTTATCATCCGGAAAGAATTTGAAAAGTTTCTTTGCCAGACTTCGAGTATTTAGTTGAAGGATATGAGTTGACTTATTTGCTGGCTAGAGTGATGTATAGACAAGGAAATAAGAGAAAGGAGACTGGAATTATGCCATGTACGCAGTCGAGTATCCGCAGGGATAAGAAAAAACGAAAATTACGGCCCGGCGAAACGGTTCGGGCAGATGGAAGATATCAGTTCAAATATCAGTTAAATGGCAACCCCAAATTCTTTTACAGTTGGAAACTGGAACCTACAAACCCATTGCCGGCAGGGAAGAAGCCTTGCAAATCACTGAGGGAATTAGAGAAGGATTTGGAAATCCGTTCTGCTATTTGTCCTAACCGCGATGATGATACCATGACCGTTATGGAATTGGTACAGCGTTATTTAGCTGTTAAGACAGGGGTCAAACCTAACACGAGAACAAATTATAATTTTATTGTCAACTTACTGGCGAAAGACTCTTTTTCGCAAAAACCTATCGGTAAGGTCAAGATGTCTGATGCCAAGTTGTGGCTAGTCAAGATGCAATCAGAAGGGAAGGGATATAGCTCCATTCACAGCGTCCGGGGTGTTGTACGGCCCGCTTTCCAGATGGCAGTCGATGATGAAATTTTATGGAGGAACCCTTTTAATTTTGAAATGAAAAAAATTCTCATCAATGATAGCGTGAAACGAGAAGCGGTTTCCCGAAAGGATATGAGGCTCTTCTTGGAATTTTTAAAAAACGACCGACATTATAAAAAATACTATGAAGCGATATTTATCCTTTTCCACACAGGGCTGCGGATCTCAGAGTTTTGCGGGCTGACTGTCGGCGATATTGATATGGAGCATCATACGATTAATGTAGATAAGCAGCTGCAACGGGATATAAGGGGGAAACGCTACATTATTTCTACTAAAACCAAGGCCGGGGCCAGATTGCTTCCTATGACAGAAGTGGTGTATCAATATTTTGCTGAAATCCTGCGCTGTCGTAAACCGCCTAAAGTGGAAGCGATAATCGATGGTTATGGAAATTTTCTCTATTATGATAAAAACGGTAATCCCTTAGTGGCGATGCATTGGGAACATTATTTCGACCGGGCCGTTAATAAATATAACCGGATTTATCGCTACCAACTGCCGACGATCACTCCTCATGTTTGTAGGCATACGTACTGTACCAACATGGCTCTTTCCGGGATAAGCGCCAAGACACTGCAGTATTTGATGGGGCACAGCGATATTTCCATCACGCTCAATGTGTATACGCATATCAAATTCGATAATGCCCAGAAAGAAGTGGAACTTGTCCAGCAGCGGCAGCAGAAAGAAATGGAAAATGTACGCAAGGAATTAGAGCAGGTAGGCGCCCTTCGGCCTAAAATCATACCTTTCAAGAATGAAGCGCAGGAAAAAGAATATGCGAAGAAGGACTCACGGTTTCAAGAGCTGTGGGTCCTTTTCTTTTATATAGCTTTTTTAGATGAAAGCCGGTATATTTTCTGCTACAATGGAACCGTGCATTTTACGCAGAAAATTTTCACGGTAGTACGGTAGTCGCCTTTTACTACTGATTTTACTACGAATGGTGGCCGAGTTATGCCGGTTTATACTACTTTATGGAATATATGAGGTAAATTGCCTGGAGCGGGAAAACGCTATATAACGGCATTTAACGGCATATCTCGGCATAAGAAGGAGTGAAAATAAAGTGATCAAGATACTTTTTGTCTGCCACGGCAATATCTGCCGTTCGCCGATGGCGGAATTCATCATGAAGGATCTGGTGGAGAAGGCAGGGCTTTCTCAGGAAATTTTCGTTTCCTCAGCTGCTATGACGTCGGAGGAAATAGGAAATGATATGTACCCGCCGGCCAAGAGGATGCTGACGGCAATGGGCGTGCCTTTCGAGAAGAGGAAAGCCCGCCGCATGACGAAGGCGGATTATGAGGAAAATGATATCATCATCGGGATGGATGAGGAGAACTGGCGACACCTGCTTCTTCTGACGGGCGGTCGGAAGGAAAAGCTGCACCTCCTGATGGATTACACGGACAGGCCCGGCGAGGTTGCCGATCCCTGGTACACGGGAGATTTCAAGGAAACGTACCGGGATATTCTGGACGGATGCAGAGGACTCCTTGCTGCTATTCGGAAAGATGAAGGAATATAGAATTTCATAAGTTTTTCTTATAGAAAGATGGCCGGATTTGAATTGATTCGGCTGTCTTTTCTTTTTATACTTAAGGTAGGAAAGAATGCATTTGTTACGGCAGGAATGCCGGTAAGGGGGGAATAGACATGAAAGCAGGAGTATTTGTAGAACCAGGACGTGTCGAGGTCAATAATGAAGTGCCGATCCCGAAGGTAGAAGGCGAGAATGAAGCCGTGATCCGCGTGCTGCGTGCATGCGTCTGCGGTTCGGACCTCTGGTGGTTCCGCGGCGTCAATCCGCGTCCGCATGGAAGCTTCACGGGTCATGAAGCCATCGGCGTCGTCGAAGAAGTCGGAAGCGCTGTCACGACGGTCAAGAAAGGCGATTTCGTCATCGCTCCATTCACCCACGGCTGCGGCTGT
>ULVB01058875.1_pt1 | contig 17552 bp, 9 predicted proteins | sample 1959071 | NCBI WGS metagenome assembly ULVB01 (sample SAMEA4835776, study PRJEB28245) | human gut metagenome | biome: gut microbiome; material: fecal sample | place: Denmark | collected 2008 | reverse complement strand
TGTTTTATAGTGGAGAGTGTCATCTCGAAGGGGAGACACTCTATTTGTGCTGTGACGATGATATATTGTTTCGTGCCAGAGAGACAGAGGTGATCAAGAAAGTTCAAGATCTTTTTTCAAGAAAAGCCGGATTTTCGATCACATTAAAGATCAGTTACCGTGAACCGCAGATTCAAGAAGAGGAAGAGATCAGCTATCGCGATGTGATACAACATAAGAATCAGGTGCAGTCGGTGGAGGCATTCGGTACGGAGAAAGCGCAAGGGTCCGAGCGTGGTTCCGGAACAAAAAACATGGGTGCACAAGGAAAAACCGCAGGAAGATCACAGGATCCGGGGACAGTCTCCGGACAGAAAGCACCTACAGAGACTGTCGTCAAGACCGCTGCGGAACCGGTTGTGGAGAAAAAGAACGATTCCACGGAGAAGAAAGCCGGAGGAGAGAAAAAGACGTTTCGAGGCAGTCCTTACAGTCGAAAAGGTGGAAGAGGTTCGTTTCATGGCAATGTGGACGAAGAATGTTTCTATGGACGTAACTGTGATGGCAATATGATCAAGATTGCAGATATCCAGGAGGATCCTGGTGAGGTTGTGATCGAGGGAATGATATTGTCTTCGGAAGAGAGGGAGCTTAAAAGTGGTAAGATCCTGTTAATGTTTAATATTACAGATTTTACCGATACGATTCAGGCGAAGATCTTTTTGGAGCCGGAAGTATTAGAATCCATTGGCGGAGAACTCAAAAACGGTAAATTTATAAAACTGAAAGGAATCCCGATTTTTGATACCTTTAGCCGCGAGATCACGATCAGTTCAGTACGTGGCATCAAACCGGGCAAAGATACCAGAGAAAAACGGATGGATATCTATGAGGGCCCAAAACGAGTGGAATTACATGCACATACACAAATGAGTGAGATGGACTCAGTAGTTCCGGTACGTGAATTTGTGAAACGCGCAAAAGAGTGGGGACACCCTGCAGTGGCGATCACAGACCACGGTGTTGTACAGTCATTTCCGGATGCAGATCATGAAGTGGATCGTGACGATGCATTTAAGGTGTTGTATGGCGTCGAAGCATATTTGGTCGATGATCTGATCGAAGCGGTTCAAAATGATGAAGGACAAGCGTTTGATGATACGTATGTTGTGTTTGACTTGGAGACGACAGGAATTGGTCCTAAAAGCAACGAAATCATAGAAATTGGTGCTGTAAAGGTCGAAAATCGAACGATCACCGATCGTTTTAGTACCTTTATCAATCCGCACCGACCGATTCCATATCATATCACGAAATTGACATCCATTGATGACTCTATGGTTTGCGATGCGGATGGGATCGAAACTGTTCTTCCACGATTTTTGGAGTTCTGTGAAGGGGCAGTCATGGTGGCACATAACGCCGGATTTGATATGGGATTTATTAGTCAGAAATCATCAGATCTCGGGCTTGACTGCAAATTTACGATTGTGGATACGGTGTCTGTTGCGCGAGCACTTTTACCGGAACTTAAAAATTACAAATTACATACTGTGGCAAAGCAGCTTAATGTTTCTCTGGAACATCATCATAGAGCAGTGGACGATGCAGAGGCAACGGCAGAAATCTTTTTGCATATGATCAAGCGGTTGGAAGACAAGGAGATCAAGAATCTGACACAGTTAAACGAGGCTTGTATTCCGAATGAGGAGTCGATTCGTAAGATGCCATCGTATCATGCTGTTATCTTAGCCAAAAATGAAACCGGCCGCGTGAATCTGTATCGTTTGGTGTCAGAGTCTCATTTGAAATACTTTAACAGACGACCGAAATTGCCAAAGAGTCTGTTTATGAAGTGGCGTGAGGGCCTTTTGATCGGTTCAGCGTGTGAGGCGGGTGAGTTGGTCCGTGCACTTGTTGAAGAAAAGCCGGAGGAAGAGATTGACCGTTTAGTCCGCTTTTATGATTATTTGGAGATCCAGCCGATCGGGAACAATGAATTCATGGTTCGTGACGAAGATAAATATCCGCAGATACAGGATGATAACGATCTGAAGGAGCTTAACCGTCGGATCGTTTCTCTTGGAGAGGCTTATAATAAGCTGGTTGTGGCAACCTGCGATGTGCATTTTCTGAATCCGGAAGATGAGGTGTATCGCCGTATTATTATGTCCGGTAAGGGGTTTGCGGATGCGGATCAGCAGGCACCGCTATATTATCGAACAACAGAGGAAATGCTTGCGGAATTTCAATATCTTGGATCCAAAAAGGCAGAGGAAATTGTCATTACGAACACCAATCTGATCGCTGATATGGTGGATAAGATTTATCCGTGCAGTCCGCGAAAATGTCCGCCGTATATTGAAAATTCTGATCAGGATCTGCGTAATATCTGCTATAACAGAGCACATGAGATCTATGGCCCTGATCTTCCTCCGGTCGTTGAAGAGCGTTTAGAGAGAGAGTTAAAATCGATCATTGGTAACGGATATGCCGTGATGTATATTATTGCACAGAAGTTGGTGTGGAAGTCTAACGAAGATGGATACCTGGTTGGTTCCCGAGGCTCAGTTGGATCATCCTTTGCGGCAACGATGTCCGGAATTACGGAGATCAATCCGTTGCCGGCACATTATTATTGTTCAACCTGCCATCATTATGACTTTGATGATCCGGTGATCAAGGAAAATGCGGGAACTTCTGCGTGCGATCTTCCGGATAAGATCTGTCCAAATTGTGGGACAGTAATGAACAAAGAAGGTCATGATATTCCGTTTGAAACATTCTTGGGATTTAAGGGAGACAAAGAGCCTGATATCGACCTGAACTTCTCCAATGAGTATCAGAGTAATGCACACGATTATACGGAGGTTATTTTTGGTGCAGGTCAGACTTTTCGTGCCGGAACGGTTGGTACAATGGCGGAAAAGACCGCATATGGCTACGTTAAGAAATATTGTGAAGAACATGAGATCACAAAGCGCAGTGCGGAAATGGAACGTATTGCGAAAGGCTGTGTAGGTGTAAGACGTACCACAGGACAGCATCCGGGCGGTATCGTTGTGTTGCCGATCGGAGAAGAGATCTACACCTTTACGCCGGTACAACATCCGGCCAATGATATGACAACCAAGATCATAACGACACATTTCGATTATCATAAGATTGATGCAAACTTGTTGAAACTGGATATTTTAGGACATTTGGATCCTACAATGATCCGTATGTTAGAGGATCTTACGGGTAAAGATGCCTCGGAGATCCCGATGAATGATCCGGATGTGCTTTCTCTTTTTGCCTCGACAGAGGCGTTAGGTATTACGCCGGAAGATATTGGCGGATGTACGCTTGGATGTCTGGGTGTACCGGAGTTTGGAACTAACTTTGTTATGGGCATGCTGTTAGATGCTAAGCCAAAAAACTTTTCGGATCTTGTCCGTATTTCGGGACTGTCACATGGTACCGCTGTATGGCTTGGCAATGCACAGTATTATATTAAAAACGGTGACTGTACGTTGTCTACGGCGATCTGTACCCGTGATGATATTATGATCTATTTGATCAGTATGGGCGTGGAAAATGAACGTTCCTTTAAGATCATGGAGAGTGTACGTAAGGGAAAAGGTTTGACACCGGACATGGAAGAAGATATGCGTGCCTGCAATGTGCCGGACTGGTACATCGAATCCTGCAAAAAGATCAAATATATGTTCCCAAAAGCGCATGCGGCAGCTTATGTTATGATGGGATTGCGTGTTGCATGGTTTAAGGTGCACGAGCCGTTGGCGTATTATGCGTCATATTTTAGTATTCGTGCGACAGCCTTTGATTATGAGATCATGTGTCAGGGCAGAGAGCGGTTAGAGTATTACATTAATGATTACAACAGACGCAAAAATGAGTTGTCTGACAAAGAAAAGAATACGTTAGATGATATGCATCTTGTACAGGAAATGTATGCGCGAGGATTTGGTTTTTGCAAGATTGATATTTATCGATCCAAAGCAACCAGATTTCAGATCGTGGATGGGAAATTAATGCCTGCGTTTTCATCGATCGACGGACTGGGAGATAAAGCAGCGGAGTTGATCGAGGATGAGGCGAGCAAAGGGGAATTTTTGTCGCAGGAAGACTTTAAGACCCGGTGCAAGGTCAGCGCAAATACAGTAGAGACGATGGATAGGCTTGGATTATTCGGGGATCTGCCACATTCAAATCAGATCTCGCTGATGGACTTTCTGTGATAAGAATTAACAGCAAAAAAATAAAATGCGCGTTATCATGTATCATATCGCATAATATTCATGATCGTTTTCGTGAAAAAGGGGCGGTGCATTAAGCACCGCTCGAGCACGAAAGAGTCGCAAGCGACTCTTTGTTCTGGTATTAGATTTTATTTTACTCTTCCGGAACAGAATGGAGAGGTTCAAACGTATGCGTATTTTTATTTTGCTTTTTACGTTCTTTTTGCGCACGCTTTGCTTCTTCACAGAAGTATTTCTGTGAGTTGAGTTTAGCGTGTCCGCCCTTTGCAGCACGTCGATAGGTTCCGTTTTTCTGTAAAATTCTTGCTTTTTCGTTATCCGCCAGTTGAATGTCCAAAATATGGATCACTTCAGCTTTTAATGCGTCATCTTCTACCGGAAATAAAATCTCCACACGTTTATCTAGGTTACGAGGCATCCAGTCTGCACTTCCCATATAGACTTCCTCGAAACCGTTGTTGTAGAAATGGAAGATTCGGCTGTGCTCCAAAAAGTCACCGACGATCGAACGTACCGTAATGTTCTCGCTGATACCCGGCATTCCGGTCTTGAGGCAGCAGATACCGCGTACAACTAATTCAATCTTAACACCGGCGGCAGCAGCTTCATACAAGGAGCTGATAATACCGGCATCGCATAGAGAATTCATTTTGGCGCGAATAAATGCTTTTTTACCCTTTTTGGCAAATTCTTTTTCTCGGTTGATCAATTGAGTAAAGCGGTCACGCAGGCGGATCGGTGCAATTGCTAATTTGTTCCAAAATGCCGGTTCCGAATAACCGGACAGCATATTAAAGACGGCGGTGGCATCTTCACCGATCGCTTTACGGCATGTAAGAAGACCCATATCGGTATATAATTTTGCTGTGCTATCGTTGTAGTTACCGGTACCGAGGTGGACATAACGTCGAATGCCATCTTCTTCTTTACGGACAACTAACGTGATCTTGCTGTGCGTCTTTAGACCAACAAGACCGTAAATGACATGACAGCCGGCCTGCTCCAGTTTACGTGCCCAGATAATATTGTTTTCTTCATCAAACCGTGCTTTTAACTCGACAAGTACGGTTACCTGTTTGCCGTTTTCGGCAGCGGCAGCAAGAGATGCGATGATCGGAGAGTGGCTGCTGACGCGGTACAAGGTCTGTTTGATCGCAAGAACGTTTGGATCTTTCGAAGCTTGTTTGACAAAATCAACAACCGGATCAAAAGTCTCATATGGATGATGTAGAAGAACATCATGGTCACGGATCTGATCAAACAGATGATCTTCACCATTTAGCCATTTAGCAGGCTGTGGTGTGTATTTTGGAGTGCGTAGCTTATCATATCCTTCCAATCCGGATAATTTCATAAGAAATGTTAAATCCAAAGGACCGTTGATCTTAAAAATATCTTCCTCTTTGATCTTTAACTCCTGACGCAGTTTTTTGAGCAGACGTTTGTCCATGCCTGCTTCAACTTCCAAACGGATTGCCTGCCCCCATTGACGTTTCTTGAGCTGTCGTTCGATCTCGATCAGAAGATCAGCAGCTTCATCTTCTTCAATGCTAAGGTCCGCATTACGCATGATACGATATGGAAATACCGATTCAATCTCATAATTGACAAACAGTTTTCCGATATTTTTTTCAATGATCTGCTCTAACAAAATAAAGGTTTTTTCACCTTTTTGCTCGGATGGGATCTCGACAAAACGAGGCAATACAGAAGGAACCTGAACCGTTGCAAAATCGGTATCATTGGAATCAGCTCCTTTCTTTTTGTTGCCATGTGACAGATAAAGATCGCGGAATTGTCCGCCTGCAGCTTTGTCTTTTTTCATGCGGAGAATAGCGCCGATATTTAATGTTTTGTTACGGATCAGCGGAAATGGTCTGGATGAATCCACTGCCATAGGAGTAAGTACCGGGTATACTTCATCGGTAAAATAACGGTCTACATATTTGGACTGTTTATCACTAAGATTTTCATAGTGGGATAAGACGTGTACGCCTTCTTTTTCGAGGGCCGGGATCAGAGAACGATTAAAAATATCATACTGATCTTTAACGAACAAATGTGTACGTTCGTTGATCGCAGCTAATTGTTCTGCAGGGGTCATGCCGGAGATGTCTTTTTTGTTGTATTTTACCTGTACCATGTCTTTGAGAGAGGCAACACGTATCATGAAAAACTCATCTAAGTTGGATGACGTAATGCTCAAAAATTTAAGACGATCAAATAAGGGAAGAGAGGAATCTTTGGCCTCTTCCAGTACGCGGCGGTTAAATAACAGCCAGCTTAATTCACGGTTATAAAAATATTCCGGTTTGGAATAAGGTGATTTTGTACTCATGATAGAGTCTCCTTTCTATAGACACTTTTTTTGGCGGAGGACAGGGCGAATACCGAAGGCCTCTTCAAAAAATGGTGATTTCTGTATAAACATACCATGTTCCAATGTGATGTCATACAATGTCTGACCGGTGATGGTAAGATCATATCCGCGTTTGCGGACCGTAAAATTGGTGAATTTCTGTTGATGGCTTCGATCCATAGCATCGGCAAGACAGAGTATTGCATTTAGTTTTGCAATCTTGATATATTCTTCACGGCTGAATTCATTTTTGATCTCGCTGTATTCCGGAAAGTCGCCGGTTGTATATCGGATTACATAAGCAACGATCATACGTTCCTGATGGGATAATCCGATGATCTCTGTGGAAGTAACAATTTTGTAGGAGTTTTCACCGATGTCATTTAAGTTGAGAAAACTGCCACAATTGTGAAGTATCGCTGCTATCTGAAGAAGTAAACGATCCTTCTTGGTCAGGTGATTAGCTTTGCGCAGAGCATCAAACAGCTTTAAGGCAGCAATCTCTACCTGATGAATGTGTTCTGTATCGCAGCAAAAGCGTTCTGCCAGTTTGCGTGATACGGAGATGATATCATCCGAGAAAGGATGAGCCGGAACAATATGTTCTTTGCATTCGGCAAAATCAGCTGCCATGCCATCGCAGATCGTTATGCCGGACAACCACATAAACTCGGCGTCTGTCTCTTCAAAAATATTGTGATAGATCATGGCAGTCGGCAAAAGCAGCTCTGCCTTGTCTTCAGAAATTGACAGTTCGCGGGCAAGATCATCCGGTGCCTGCGTGGAAATGGCATGATACAGTTCTTCGTATTCCTGACGGTTGACGGAATCTTTTTTGTTACCCTTTGAATCGACCGGCTGCAAATTGCCAAAATGGTGCGTGACCAGATATTTTACAAACGTTTGCAGTTGGTTGCCGACAGCAATAATGTTTCGGACATTACAATCTTGCAAATACAGTTTAGAAAACGTATGCAGACTGTTAGAAATATATTCATGAACCAGATTCTGATAATTGATCACATCGCCCTGCATTGTTTGTAAAAACTCTTGGATCCGCAGAGAACCTAACAAAATATTATGGGTCGTGATCAGGTTGTTTTTGTCGAATAATGATAATTGGATACTGCCACCGCCGACATCGACCAAAAGCGTACCCTTTTGGATCAGCTTGTGGAATGAGTTGGGCTGCAATGCGATGGCTTTATAGCATAGATAGCGCTGTTCGGAGTTGCTGAGGATCTTGATCTGAAAGCCTGTGCGCTGTTTCACCTGATCTAATACGATCAGATTATTATCGGCTTCCCGGAGAGCACTGGTTGCAATGATCATATAATCTTTGATGCGGTACTCCATCATCTTTTCCTTAAAGCCGAGTAAAATATTACAGAGCTTATCAATCGTGTGATAGCTGATATGTCTTGTGGAAAATGTCTCATATCCAAGACGCGCTGTGTGATGCAGATATTCCAATTCATGTACACCGTGTTTTTTGGAAATCTCGTAAATACGCATTGCGGTTTCATGACTACCGACATCAATTGCCGCAAAAACAGTTATTGCCATGAGAATATACCTCCTGTTCATGTAATGATAATAGTTTAAATCATTTTGTATAAAAAAACCATATATAACTGTCGAATTATACTTTTTTTACAAATAATTTACACAAATTTCCCACGCCTTATAACTGATCGCATTTCGTTTTTACAGTGATTTCCAGATTTTGTTGTCTCTGATGAATGATTTACCTGCCCTTCGGAGAACTCGAAGTCACGTAAAAACGTTGCGTTCTGCGGCTATTATTTTGTTGGAATAAATCGATTCGCTTTGGTTTTCGTCTGCCGGGATGGATATTCGGTGACATTCTTGACCATCTGATAGACATGCTGGATCTCTTCGGAATTTAACTTTTGCAATAGTGGAATAAAATAGGCGAAGGATTGATACGTATTATCATCAGTATAGAAAAAGGTAAAGGGATCGACGTGAAGATAATCGCAGATGTTAAAGAAGCCTTCCAATGCCGGATAATTTTTACCGGATTCAATGGAATTAATGTAGTTTTTGTTTAATCCAAGATCCAAGCTCATTTGGCGTGCGCTGATTCCGGCCGCTTCGCGAAGTTTTGCAAGACGCAGTCCAAAACTGTGTTTGTTCCACTTTAAAGAAAATAATGTTGTATCACAAATATCACTTGTAGCTTTATAAATATTCATACGTGCCCCTTCCTATTAGATAAAATATTTGATATCATCATAACAGGTTTTATTTTGGAAAACGCCATGTAGAAACTGGCGTTTAGGGATATATGCCATAATGAAAGTGGCATCAAAAAGGAGTAATTGAGAAATATAGGCCGCATTGGAAACAGAACATTGATTTTGAAAAGCACATATGGTAAAATTGTAATGTTGTGTAAAGCACCGGTTGCTTATTAGGAGAATAGGACATAGAAGAGACAGCATAAGGCAGCGGGTAGAGTTGAAAGAGTGAAGAGTCAGAATGGAGGAGTAACGTGAAATATTTTGGAACCGATGGATTTCGTGGAGAAGCAAATGTTAATTTAAATGTAATGCATGCATATAAAGTAGGTCGTTTTTTAGGATGGTATTATGGAAAAGAGCACAAGGCGCGTGTGGTGATCGGTAAAGATACCAGACGTTCCAGTTATATGTTTGAAGATGCTCTTTGTGCAGGTCTTACAGCGAGTGGTGCGGATGTGTATCTTCTGCATGTAACGCCAACCCCAAGTGTGTCTTATGTTGTGCGAACAGAAAAGTTTGACTGCGGTATTATGATATCTGCCAGCCATAATCCGTATTATGATAACGGATTAAAGGTGATCAATGGTAAGGGACATAAGATGGAGGCTGAGGTTGAAGAAAAGATTGAGGCATATATTGACAGCGAAGTAGATGACATTCCTATGGCAACCAGAGAAAATATCGGATGCACGATCGATTATGCGATCGGAAGACATCGTTACATCGGTTATTTAATGTCTTTGGCAACTCGTTCTTTTAAGAATATAAAAGTTGGATTAGATTGTGCTAACGGTTCTTCTTATTCCGTGGCAAAAGGTGTTTTTGATGCATTGGGAGCGCAGACATTTGCGATCGGCATGAATCCGGATGGAACAAACATCAATGATAACTGTGGATCGACGCATATTGATAATCTGCAGAAGTTTGTGGTCGAGAACAATCTTGATGTTGGATTTGCGTATGATGGAGATGCAGACCGTTGCCTTGCGGTAGATGACAAGGGTCAGGTGATCGATGGAGATGCGATCTTATATCTGTGTGGCTGTTACCTGAAGGATAAGGGAGAATTAAATAACAATACGGTTGTTACGACGATCATGTCTAATATGGGACTTTACAAGGCGTTTGACAAAGTTGGTATTTCCTATGAAAAGACATCCGTTGGCGATAAATATGTCAATGCCAATATGATGCAGTTTGGTCATTCTCTGGGCGGTGAGCAGTCCGGACATATTATATTTAGTAAATATGCGGTTACCGGAGACGGTGTGCTTACTTCTTTGATGCTGATGGAAGTTATGTTGGAAAAGAAAGAAAAATTATCCGAATTGCGAAAGGGACTTGTGATCTATCCGCAGGTATTGAAAAATATTCGCGTTAAGGATAAGCCGGCAGCAAGAGCTGATGAAGATGTGATCGAAGCCGTGAAAAAAGTCGAGCAGGCGCTAGGCGAGAATGGTCGTATTTTGCTGCGCGAGAGCGGCACTGAACCGGTTATCCGTGTTATGGTGGAAGCAGAGACACAGGAGCTTTGTGAGCGGTATGTTGATGATGTGATCGCAGTACTGAAAGCCAAAGGACATGAGGCAAAATAATTAATTTTGAAAAAGCCTTGATTTTCGGAGAAAGTTCATGATATAGTATAGCAATGTGATATTTTTATAAGGAGGAATTTACAAGAATGAGTGTACAGGTAGAAAAGTTGGAGAAGAGCATGGCTAAGCTGACAATTACAGTTGAGGCTGCAAAGTTTGATGCAGCAGTTGATTCAGCTTATCAGAAAAATAAAGGTAAGATTGCTCTGCCGGGATTCCGTAAAGGAAAGGCTCCAAGAGCAATGATCGAGAAAATGTACGGTACGGGAGTATTTTTTGAGGATGCAGCCAATGAGTTGATCCCGGAAGCATATGAGACAGCAGCTAAGGAAAGTGAGCTTGAGATCGTTGCACAGCCTGAAATTGAAGTAACACAGATGGATAAGGGAACGGATTTCATCTTTACAGCTACCGTAGCAATAAAGCCGGAAGTTACTTTGGGTGACTACAAGGGCATTGAGGTAGAGAAGAAAGAGGCAGAAGTAAGTGAGGAAGAGATCACAGCAGAGATCGATAAGGCAAGAGAAGCTAACTCCAGACTGATCACGATCGAGGATCGTGCTACAGAGGACGGAGATACTGTTATCATCGACTTTGATGGTTATGTAGATGGCAAGCAGTTTGAAGGCGGTTATGCAGAGGATTATACGTTAGTTCTTGGATCACATTCTTTCATTGATAATTTCGAGGATCAGTTGGTTGGCAAGAATCTCGGTGAGGATGTTGAAGTAAACGTAACATTCCCAGAAGAGTATCATGTAGACGAGCTTAAGGGTAAGCCTGCATTGTTCAAGGTAAAGATCAAAGAAATCCAGAAGAAAGAGCTTCCTGAACTGGATGATGATTTTGCACAGGATGTATCTGATTTTGATACATTGGATGAGTACAAGGCTGACGTTGAGAAGAAAATCTTAGAGAACAAAGAGAATCAGATCAAACGTGAGCAGGAAGATCAGATCATTGAGAAGATCATTGAGAATGCACAGATGGAGATTCCACAGCAGATGATCGCTGCACAGACACGTCAGATGACACAGGAGTTCGCACAGCGTCTTCAGTCTCAGGGATTGTCTTTGGAGCAGTACATGCAGTTTACAGGTCTTACTCCACAGAAGATGATGGAAGATTTAGAGCCACAGGCTTTGAAGCGTATCCAGAGTCGTTTGGTATTAGAGGCAGTTGTTGCTGCAGAGAACATCGAGGCTTCTGATGAAGAGATCGATAAAGAGTTAGAGAATATGGCTTCTATGTATCAGATGGAGATCGACAAGTTAAAAGAGTTAATCGGCGATGATGAGAAGAAACAGATCGGAATGGATCTGGCAGTGCAGAAAGCAGTGGAATTTGTTGTAAAGGAAGCTGTTGAGAAATAATACAAACAGAAGTTAACGCCATCCGCATCAGGAAGCTGTTTCAGCTGCCTGATGGGCTGGCGTTTTTGTTAAGTCTAAGAGAGTATGTCCTGCAGCTTAGTATTTGCAGGTACATGGAAAGGCATGGTGAGCACAATGAGTTATAGTATTCCTTATGTTATTGAAAAAACGAGTGGCGGAGAGCGTTCGTATGATATTTATTCCAGATTGTTGCAGGACCGCATTATTATTTTATCCAACGAGGTAAATGATGATATTGCGAGTTTGGTAGTATCTCAGCTGTTGTTTTTGGAATCTCAGGATCCAAACAAAGATATCAGCCTTTATATCAACAGTCCGGGAGGATCTGTTAGTGCAGGATTTGCCATCTATGATACAATGAATTATGTAAAATGTGATGTTTCTACAATTTGTATGGGCCTTGCGGCAAGCATGGGTGCATTTTTGTTAGCAGGAGGAGCTAAAGGAAAACGACTTGCCCTTCCAAATGCGGAGATTATGATCCATCAGCCATCCGGCGGCGCCAAAGGTCAGGAAACAGAGATCCGTATCGTCGCAGAACAGATCTTAAAGACAAGAAGTCGTTTGAATGAAATTTTGGCAGAAAATACCGGTAAGCCATTAGAAGTTATCCAGGCTGATACAGAGCGTGATAACTATATGACGGCTGCAGAAGCAAAAGAGTATGGTTTGATCGATGAGATCGTGACTAACCGTAAATAACAGACTGTATTCACTGTTACGATCGTGAAATAGAGATCTGTATAAAGTTATTATAAGAGTGGGGGAATATCAGGCAGGGAGGTAGTCATGTCAGGAAAAAAAGATGATAAATTAAAATGTTCTTTTTGTGGAAAGACACAGGATCAGGTGACGCGTCTGATCGCAGGACCGGGTGTGTATATTTGTGACCAGTGTGTAGAACTTTGCTCGGAGATCATGGAAGATGAGATGACACAGAAGGCAGAGCAGGTCGACAATGATACTGAGATCAATTTGCTTAAGCCAAAAGAGATCAAGGATTTTTTGGATGAGTATGTAGTTGGACAGGATGACGCAAAGAGAGCTCTTTCGGTAGCAGTTTATAACCATTATAAACGTGTGTTGTCTGCAAAAGATATGGATGTTGAGATTCAAAAGAGTAATATTATCATGGTGGGACCTACAGGTTCCGGTAAGACTTTTTTGGCACAGACATTAGCAAAGATATTAAACGTTCCGTTTGCCATTGCAGATGCAACTGCACTGACGGAGGCAGGATATGTCGGAGAAGATGTTGAAAACATTCTGTTAAAGATCATTCAGGCAGCAGATTATGATATGGATCGTGCGGAGCATGGTATTATTTATATCGATGAGATTGACAAGATCACCCGTAAGGGCGAGAATGTTTCGATCACTCGTGATGTTTCCGGTGAAGGTGTACAGCAGGCACTGCTCAAGATTTTAGAGGGAACGGTAGCCAGTGTACCACCGCAGGGCGGAAGAAAACATCCTCATCAGGAGTTCTTCCAGTTAGACACATCCAATATTTTATTTATTTGTGGTGGAGCGTTCGATGGTTTGGAGAAGATCATAGAGGGACGTATCGGTCAGAAATCCATTGGATTTAATGCTGAGATCGCAGATAAGCGTGATGAGACAATTGGAGATCTGTTCCGACAGGTATTGCCGGAAGATTTTGTGAAGTTTGGTTTGATCCCTGAGATCATTGGTCGTCTTCCGGTTACGGTAGCATTAGATCTTTTGGATGAGAAAGCACTGGAAAAGATTTTGGTAGAGCCTAAAAATGCGATCACAAAACAGTATCAAAAACTGTTTGAACTGGATGGCGTGAAATTGTCGTTTGAACCGGAAGCGATCCAGGCTGTTGCAAAACAGTCGTCAGAACGTAAGACCGGCGCAAGAGGACTGCGTGCGATCATGGAAAATGTAATGCAGAATGTGATGTATGAGGTTCCATCCGTGGATGACATTAAAGAATGTGTTATTACAGAGCAGTCGGTTTTAGGTGAGGAAGAACCAAAGTTGATCACAAAAGAGGACGAAGTTAAGCAGTTGACAGAGGATAAAGATGCAACTGCATAAACAAACTTTGTACTTTTTACGAATGTTGCAGGGGTAACGTAAGATGCGTTGCCCCTTTTGTGGATAAGATACAAGGAGAGAATGGAATGAATAATCAAAAAGTTCCAATGATCATCCTGTCAGAGTGTGTTGTATTTCCGGGAAGTTCTGTGTATTTGAATTTGTATGACAGTCGCTCCGAAAATGCGGTATCACAAGCTATTGGACCGGGCGGAAAACTGGTTGGAGTCACAAGGATGCCGGCAGAAACGGCAGACGATGATCATTCAAAATTATATTCGGTGGGAACGTTATTGGAAGTCAAACAGATGAATACGCCGAGAAAAGGACATCCACAGGCTGTTGTGCGTGGCGTTTGTCGTGTTATGATTGAAGAAGTCCATCGGGAATCGGATTGTTATTATTGTGAATATAGTGAATTTCAAGAAATAGAGTCAGAGGAAGATTCCCAGACGATCCTTGCGATGGGCAGCATTCTCAATGCCCTGCAAAGAAAATATGCGGAATTTAGAGAAGATGTTCCTGCTACAGTATGGGATGCTATCGCTGATGAGAAGGACCGCGGGGCTTATGTCGATCAACTTAGCGGATTGTTAGAAAGTGATTATACACAAAAACAAAAGCTTTTGGAGGAGCCATCCATTGACGAACGCGAAAAGCGGCTTGCTGTCTACATGACGCAGGAGATCAATCTGTTTATTGAACAGGAGAAGATTCAAAAAAAGATCAGAGAAAATATAGATAAGAAGCAGATGGAGATGTATCTGCGAGAGCAGATCGATGCTATTCATGAGGAACTTGGTGATGATGACGTAGGCTCTCAGGCAGCTAAATATCTTCATAAATTAGAGAAACTAAAGGCTCCTAAGCGTGTTAAAAAGGCGATTCGTGAAGAAATTATGCGTTATCAGCGTTTTGCCAAAAATCCATCGGAAAGTGAAATGATCCGTGATTATCTGGATAATCTGTTTGCGTTTCCATGGAAGAAAAAGTCTGAGGAGAGCTTAGATATTGCGTATGCAGCACAGGTGTTGGATGAGGATCATTATGGTCTTACTAAAGTAAAAGAACGTATTTTGGAATGTTTGGCGGTAAAGGCAATGAAGAAAGATGCAGTGAGTCCGATCCTTTGTCTGGTCGGTCCTCCGGGAACCGGTAAAACCTCGATCGCCCGTTCAGTCGCAAGGGCATTGGGACGCAGTTATGTTCGCATTTGTCTTGGCGGTGTCAATGACGAGGCGGAGATACGTGGACACAGAAGAACGTATGTCGCATCTATGCCGGGACGGATCGTAAAGGCGTTTTGTCAGGCAAAAACCAATAATCCATTGGTTTTGCTGGACGAGATCGATAAGATCGGAAAAGATTATAAAGGGGATCCGTCCGCAGCGTTGTTAGAGGTGTTAGATCCTGAACAAAATAAGCATTTTTCGGATCATTATATGGAAATACCGATCAATTTGTCTCATGCGATGTTTTGGTGTACTGCTAATTCATTGGAGTCAATTCCGCTGCCGCTTCGTGACCGTATGGAGATCATTCAACTGTCCGGATATACGGACAATGAAAAATTTCATATCGCCAAAGAATTTTTGTGGAAAAAACAGAAAAATGCCAATGGTTTGACAAATTCACAGATTACAATAACGGATAAGGCAATTCGTATGATTATTGCTCGTTACACCAGAGAGGCAGGAGTGCGTGATCTGGAGCGCAAACTTATATTGTTGTGCCAGAAGGCAGCGAAAAGCATTGCAACAGGTGAGAAAGATAAGGTTCGTATATCGGAACGCAATCTGAAAGAGTATCTTGGCAAAGAAGTGCATACCATCCGGATGGCGAATAAGAGAGCGCAAGTCGGTATTGTTCGCGGATTGGCATGGACGGCTGTTGGTGGAGAGACGTTAGAGGTCGAAGTTGGTATTATGCCCGGAAACGGTAAGCTGCTGCTTACCGGCAAGTTAGGGGATGTCATGAAGGAATCAGCGCAGATCGCATTAACGTATGTGCGAAGCCAGACCGCAAAGCTGGTGAAAGACTCTTATTATGCAGAACATGATATTCATATTCATGTACCGGAAGGCGCCGTGCCGAAGGATGGACCATCTGCAGGTGTTACAATGGCAACGGCCTTATATTCTGCGGTGACAGGATGGAAAGTCAGAGCAGATATTGCCATGACGGGAGAAATCAGCTTACGTGGATCAGTGCTTGCTATTGGTGGCCTTAAGGAGAAAATGCTTGCGGCGAAAGCAGCCGGGATCGCTCAGGTCTTCATTCCGAAGGATAATGAGAGTGATCTTGCGGAATTTTCGGAGGACATTTTAGAAGGGATCACGGTTACTACGGTGTCCTCGGTAAAGGAAATATGGAAGCAGAGTATAGAAACTGCCTCCGGCGAAGCATAAGAACATGGAAAGGCATGGAATAATAGAATGAAAGTAACGAGTGTTAATTTAGAGACAGTTTGTGGTATTACAAGTAAATTGCCGGAAAATGACAAATTGGAAGTCGCTTTTGCCGGGCGTTCCAATGTAGGAAAGTCTTCCTTGATCAATGCACTGATGAATCGTAAATCTTATGCACGTACTTCGCAGCAGCCGGGTAAAACACAGACGATCAACTTTTATAATATTAATGAATTGTTGTATTTTGTTGATCTGCCGGGATATGGTTATGCGAAAGTGTCACAGGATACAGTCAAAAAGTGGGGGAAGATGATTGACGGATATCTGCACCAGTCAAAGGTGCTGCGTCTGGTCTTTTTGCTGGTGGATATACGGCACAAACCTAATCAAAATGATATACAGATGTATGAATGGTGTGTCAATTATGGATTTAATCCGATCATTATTGCAACTAAATCGGATAAGATCAAGCGTTCACAATTGCAAAAACAGATCAAGCAGATCAAAGATGCACTGCAGGTAGTAGATGGAACGCCGGTTATTCCGTTTTCTGCGTTGAATAAAAGCGGACGGGATGAGATCTGGGAATACATTGATATGATGTATGAAGGATTTCAGGCAGAGCGATCACAATAGGGGAATCGATGTCTGATACCAGTGATAATTTAGGGCAGACGGATTATTTACAAGGTGAATTAAATGTAAGGAGGAAACATGGAGGCAACAAAGAAAACACAAGGGAAATGGCAGATCATGTGTCTGGTACTGCTGCTTGCAGGAATGATTTTTGGAATCAGCAGAGATGCGGCTGCTTTAGAACGTATTTTTACCGAAAATGAGCAAAGTGTTTATGTGGGAGATCAATTTGATCTGATGAATCTGGTAGAACCGGATATGAAAGCAGGAACAACATTTCACTTGACAGAACCATCAACGGAAACGGCGTCAGTGACAGAAACCGGAATCTTGACTTGTTTGAAAGAGGGAACGGTGACGGTTGAGGCGGAGCGCAAAAATGACGATGATACATCATATAAAGATACGATCGAGATTAATGTGATCGCACCGGAACAGGTCAAACTTGCTTATGGACAGAGTGTTTCTAAGCCGATGCAGGAATATTTGCTGCAGACGGGTTATACGTTGTCGGCAGATAGAAATAGTGTCACAATTAGTGAAGACGGCTCCCTGCAGGCAGTGGGGTTTCGCCCTTCCGTG
>ULVB01031810.1_pt1 | contig 18423 bp, 8 predicted proteins | sample 1959071 | NCBI WGS metagenome assembly ULVB01 (sample SAMEA4835776, study PRJEB28245) | human gut metagenome | biome: gut microbiome; material: fecal sample | place: Denmark | collected 2008 | reverse complement strand
ATTATAAAAGAAGATTTGTATACGGCTTATTATGCGGTGTCTGGGAAAGAAGAAATCGTTGCAGACAGGGATGTTGAGATACCGGGGATGGAAGAGGATATGCTGGTTGAGAGAACGGAGGAAGCGTTTGTAGAGCCGGATGCAAATGTTGAGGTAATGAATCCTAACAATAATCAGAATGAAATAGGCAGACAGAAAGAGCAAGCTGATAGTGCGAGAAAACAACAGAATGATTTAGATAGCATAGGAATACCAGAGATTCATAATTCGTCTGATGTGAATGTGACAAGAGTTGGCGAAAGTATTACTGACGTTACAGATAAAGGTGAATATGTAGAAACTAAAGAAAAAGAGCTTATGGACAAAGCAGGTTGGATTGTCAGGAGAATATCAGAGCTTGGTGGTTTTGAAAATGTCAGTGATTCTGTTAAGGCTGATATATTCGGATTTGATATTGCTGATGTGAGTGGAAGCATAAGGCTGTTTTCAGATGTGATGAAAAGGTTGGGGACAAAAGTGGATGGAGATGAACTTTATGAAGAGTTCCACAGGATTTATGATGAGAGTGTTGATAGAGATACTGGTAAAGAGAAGGCGGAAGATAAGATGTGGAATAGGGGCAGAGGAAGATAATTCCTCTGCCCAATATTAGTGTGCCTTGAGGCGTACGTTGTTAAAGGATGAAAGTTACTAAATCACCCTAGTAGTGGGTAGGATATAACCGAACATCAAGGGGAATCTTGTCAGCGGATGGAAAAAGATAATAGAAAAGATAGATGTGTTGAGGATTGATGTAGAGAAGTTTATAGAGTATCCGGCGGCTATGATATCCGAAGCGTTTGAGTTTGGAGAGATGGAGTACTTTTCCAGAATTAAGATGTTTAATCGGATGCTTGATAAGCTGGGGCTGATATGACACATTAGGAATGATATGAGGTGTTTAATAAGATTTATGCGGAGGAGATGCGAGAAAAGAAGTCTAAGAGCAATAGAAATAATCGGTGAAGGGAAGGAAGGGTTTGGGTGCTATGGTGGATGCTGTATCACCTAAATTGCCATATGCAAGAGAATTTATACTTTCGAGACATTCAAGCATAATAGGAACTAAAAATTTCTATATAAATGTTTTTACAAGGATTAACTTGGTTATGAAAAACCTAAAAATGGTTATTGACAACCAAATAAAAAGGTGGTATATTACATACATAAAGATTTGGTTATAAAAAACCAAGGGAGGTTGAATATGTTAAATATCACTTTAAAAGAACTCAGAGAAGAAGAATTTGCAAGTGTAGAAAAAGTAACCTATGATATATCAGCCAAAATGAAAGGCAGTAACATATTGATGCCGACTCAATTGTTTGGAATGGCATATTTGGCATATTTGGTAGCTGATAACGGAATTGAGAATGTAGAGGAGCTTATCGAATATGTGGAAAAAGAGTTACCTGTGGAGCAGTCATTATTTGTAAGGGAAGCTGTTAAGGATGCTTGGTCTGTAGCGATTGATTTAGGTGTTTCCTATACAACAGAAACATTGGTAGCAACATTGTTATGGATGCCTACTTCAAACGGAAGATATGGTGCAGAGATGGAAACACCGGATAGCGTAGCGAAACTTGCAACAAGGATTTTAAATATCGAGAATGATAAGGTTGCAGATTTTTGCTGTGGAACCGGTAATTTCCTTATGGAAGCAATAGGAGCTTCGCCTGATTCAAAATATTATGGGATTGAGATAAATACATATTGCAAGGAGATTTCGAATATAAGATTACAGCTTATTTCAGAACAAGTTACCATTGAGCAGGGAAATGCTTTGGAAATGAGTGTTGCAAAGAAATTTGATAAGATTTTCTGTGACTATCCTTGGAACATGAAAATGTTTAATCTTGAAAAAGAAAAGATGCAGGAATTCGAATCAGTTATTCCAGAAATCAAGAAAGTTGCAAATGCCGATTGGTTGTTTATTTTGAATGCTATGAAGCATTTGGAAGAGGATGGAAAAGCAGTAGTTGTAACAACTAACGGTACAACATGGAATGGCGGAATTAGTAAAAGTATCCGAGAGAAGTTTGTAAAGTTAGGGTGGATTGAAGCTGTTATATCATTGCCGGGCAATTTGTATGCATCAACTTCAATACCTACATCACTACTTGTATTAAGCAAAGGGAATAAATCAATCCGGATGATTGATGCCAGCGAAATGGCAGCAGTTGGTAGAAGACAAAATCTGTTATCTGATGAAACAATTGAAAGCATCGTGAACATGTTTAATGAAGATACAGATAATGCAAAGAGTGTTACTATCGAAGAAATTCAGGATCAGGATTATGCGATTAACCCTTCTCGCTTTTTGGAGGTTGAGATTGAAGTTGAAGATGGTGTTCCTTTTGAAAATTTGATTGTAAATGTAACAAGAGGCGCACAGGTAAAAGCGAATGAGCTTGATGAAATGGTTTCAGAAGAACCTACAGATTATCAATATCTGATGCTTGCGAATATCCAGGACGGAATTATTAGTGATGAACTTCCGTTTCTTAAATCAATGGATAAGAAAATGGAGAAGTACTGCATAAAGAATAACAGCCTTGTTATTTCAAAGAATGGAGCTCCGGTTAAAATTGCAGTAGCCTCAGTTGAGGAAGGAAGAAAGATTTTGGCTAACGGAAATCTTTATGTGATTGAATTGGATGAAACAAAAGTAAATCCTTACTTTGTAAAAGCGTACTTGGAAAGCGAGAATGGGACGATTGCTTTATCCCGTGTCACAGTAGGAGCTACATTACCGAATATTCCGGTAGATGGGTTGAAAAAGATTATGATCCCTTGTCCGGATATATCTGTACAAAATGAGGTGGCTGAAAAATACTTGGCTAAGATGGATGAAGTAAAGATTTTAAAACATAAGCTTGCAAGAGCAACAGCGGAATTGAAGTCTATATACGAGGAGGGATAGAATGGTATTAGCTATTGAAGAACTCTCGGCATTAGAGGATGAAATTATGTCAGTGTTGCCGGACAGAATTACAGCAATCCTGTCAAAGTTGAATAGAAGTGGAAGGTTGGAAGAACTTTTGGAACTACTCGGTATGGAAGATTTGCTGAAACAGGAGCAGGATTTTTATTCATACAAAGAGGGGAAAATTGTCGTTGTCGGTGGTACGAATGTAAAGGAAGAGGTATTACTCAGTATCGCTAAAAATTTGGGCATAGACAAAAGCAGATTTGAGTTTTGTCTTGATTATAAGCAGATACAGAAATTTGATTTTAGAAGAATGCAGTATGCACCGCAATATAGAATCGTATTGTTTGGACCAACACCACACAGTGGACATGGAAAAGGTGACAGTGGAAGTATTATTGCTGAATTAGAGAAGTCATCAGCTTATCCACGAGTTGAGAGACTGATCAGTGGAAGTGAGCTGAAAATAACAAAATCAAATTTCAGAAAAATGTTGGAACGACTGATTGAAGAAGACTACATATAAGCGAAAATTTTGCTTGCGTGTCGCAGCATACTAAATAAAGGAGAATGATAATATGTCAATGAATGAACTGCAAAAGCAGACTAACGCAAATATACAGGCGAAAGCCAATCTGATTTGGGAAATAGCTACACATCTTGTAGGCTTATTTAAGCCACACGAATATGGCAAAGTTATTTTGCCTATGACGGTTTTGAAACGTTTTGATGATGCATTAAAAGAAACCAAGGATGCTGTAGTAGAAATGGCAAAGAAGCTTGATGAACAGCATGTGGAAGGTGCTGCCCGTGATGGGATTCTTCGTACAGTGGCAAAGCGTGATTTCTATAATACAAGCAGTTTTGATTTTTCTAAATTGCTTGTTGAACCTGACAAGATAGAGGATTATTTTGAAGAATATCTGCAAGGATTTTCTGATAATGTGAAAGATATTATTGAAAATTTCGATTTCGATAATACAGTTAAGTTGATGGTAAAGGGCGGAGTGCTCTTTGTAACACTTCAAGAGTTTAATTCTGCAAAGGCAGATATGTCTCCTGATAAGATTACTTCTGCGGATATGGGTTATATTTTTGAAGAATTGATTCGTAAGTTTTCAGAGTCTTATGATGAGCAAGCCGGAGCACACTTCACAAGCAGGGATATTATTTATCTGATGACGGAGTTGCTTGTAGCTCCTGAAAAGACAGATATTATGAAAAATGGATGTACTAAGACTGCTTATGATATGGCTATGGGTACATCACAGATGTTGGGATGCTTGACAGAACGCTTAAAAGAGATTAATAGTGAAGCTGATTTAACTTGTTTTGGTCAGGAGTTCAATCCAGAAACTTATGCCATTGCTAAAGCGGATATGCTTATCAAAGGTGGAAATGCATCTGGTATGAAATATGGTGATACATTGAGCAATGATGCTTTTGACGGATATGAGTTTGACTACATTATTTCTAATCCGCCGTTCGGTATTGATTGGAAACGTGAAAAAGAAGCTGTTGAAAAAGAAGCAAAGCGTGGCTATGAAGGACGTTTCGGTCCCGGAGTTCCTGCGATTTCAGATGGGCAGATGTTGTTCATGCTCAATGGTGTAAAAAAGTTAAAAGAGGGTTCCGGAAGAATGGCTATTATACAGAATGGTTCGTCCTTGTTTACCGGGGATGCGGGAAGTGGTGCTTCTGAAATTCGTAAATATGTGATAGGGGAAGATTTGGTGGAGGCGATTGTGCAGCTGCCAACGGACCTGTTTTACAATACGGGTATCTCTACATATATTTGGATTTTGACTAAGGGTAAGGATATGAACCGTAGCGGCAAGATACAGCTTATTGATGCCAGCAAATGTTATGTGAAACGTCGTAAGAATATCGGTTCTAAGAGAGTTGACCTTGACGATGCATGCATTGAACTTATTCTTAGGGCATATGAAGGCTTTGATAATAAATCTTATGAGGATAATGGACTGATTGTAGAGTCAAAGGTGTTTGACAAAGAGTTCTTTGGTTTTACAAAGGTTACTGTGGAAACGGCACAGGTTGATGAAGATGGTAAACCGATCTTGAAGAAAGGAAAGAAACAGCCAGTAAAAGGTGCTACAGATACTGAAATCATTCCTTTGAGCGAAGATATAGTTGCATATATGGAGAAGAATGTACTGCCATATAATCCGAATGCTTATATAGATTCATCAAAGAATAAGGAAGGCTATGAAGTCCCATTTACGAGATTATTCTATAAGTTTGAAGCACCGGCATCTTCAGAATCTATATTTGAGGAAATAAAGGAACTTGAAGTGGAAGAAACAATTTTGATGAAGGAGTTGTTTGGAAATGCGTGAGATGAAAGATAGTGGAGTTGAATGGTTGGGCAAAATACCAAATCATTGGATGATTCGGAGAATTAAAAATCTTTTTGAGCTGCGTAATGAAAAAAATTATGAGGCTCTTGAAGATGTTAATTTAATCTCATTATATACGGATAAAGGAGTTGTTCAGCATAGTGATTTAACAGAAACAACGGGAAATAAAGCCGTTACAGCTGAAGGATATAAGATTGTAAAAGAAGATGATATTGTGGTAAATATTATTCTGTGTTGGATGGGGGCAGTAGGTAGATCTGCTTACAATGGTGTTACGAGTCCGGCATATGATGTGTATAAGCCACTGCATGATACTAACAGTAAATATTATCATTATTTGTTTAGAACTTCACAATTTAATGGTGAATGTTATCGTTATGGACGAGGAATTATGTTGATGAGATGGAGAACTTATTCGACGGAGTTTAGAGCCATTTCGGTTCCATTACCACCAGAGGATGAGCAAAAAAGAATTGTGAATTTTCTTAACAAGAAGATAGATGATGTTGATAGACTTATTGGTAATGTGCAGAAGCAGATTGAAAAGTTGAAAGCTTATAAACAGAGTTTGATTACAGAAGTTGTAACAAAGGGAATTGACCCTACTGTGCCGATGAAGGATAGTGGTGTTGAGTGGATAGGAGAGATACCTGAACATTGGGAACTAATTCGTTTCCGTTATATTGCCAAAATTACAACTGGTAATCAGGATACACAGAATGCGAATCCTGAAGGTGAATATCCGTTTTATGTTCGTTCTCCAATAGTTGAGAGATGCGATACATATACATTTGATGGTGAAGGCATTCTTATGGCTGGTGATGGAGCGGGTGCAGGCAGGGTATTTCATTTAGTGGATGGGAAATATGCTGTGCATCAGCGAGTTTATAGATTTTATGATTTTAAATATGTAAATCCTGTTTTTTTAAAATTTTATTTAGAGAATATGTTCTCGAAAGTTATGGATTATGGAAGTGCAAAAACAACAGTTCCATCTGTAAGATTACCTATGTTACAAGATTTTTGGGTTTGCGTGCCACCACAAAGTGAACAGCAAGATATGATAAGTGTGTTGTCTGAGAAGGTCGATAAGATTGAAAAATTAATTGCCATCAAGCAATCCAAAATTGAAAAACTGGAACAATACAAGCGTGCTCTTATTTACGAATATGTCACAGGTAAGAAGGAGGTATCTTAGTGGATAAAAGCGAAAAGAGATTTGAACGAGATATAGAATCATTTCTTATCTCACCGGAAGGTGGATATACTCAGTTCTGCGGACAGGATGCAGAAGGTAATTGGGTACATAACCGCCAGCATGATGTAGCTAAGTGTATCTATATGGATGTGCTTTGCGAGTTTATTGAAAAGACGCAGCCAAAGGAGTGGGCGAAGTATGTAAAGTACTATGGCGCAAATGCATCAGAGAAACTGTACCATCGCTTAGAAACTACTATATCCAATCAAGGCTTGTTATATGTTCTTCGCAATGGAATAGAGGATATGGGCTGTAAGTTGAAGGTGTGCTATTTTAAGCCGGAATCAGAAAATAGTTCTTTGGCAGCGGAACGCTATGAGGCGAATATACTTGGTTGTACCCGTCAGTTCCGCTATAGTACTGCCAATACCAATACTATAGACATGGTTCTTTCTGTCAATGGTATTCCGGTGGTGGCTTTGGAACTGAAAAATCAGTTGACAGGTCAGGATTACCACTGTGCAATCAAGCAATTTAAGGATGATCGTAGCTCTAAGGAGTTTGCCTTCAGATTAAACCATAGATTTTTGGTTTACTTTGCGGTTGATTTATATGAGGCTTGGATGACTACTCAGTTAGCAGATGGTAATACTCATTTTCTGCCATTTAATCAGGGGTCTAATGGAGCAGGGGGAACCGGAGGAGCAGGAAATCCACAGAATCCAAATGGATATGATACAAGTTATCTGTGGGAAGAAGTACTTCAAAGAGAAAGTATGCTTGATTTGATTCACCGTTTCATTTCCTTTGTGAAAGAAAAGGAAGAAGTGGTTAAGAATGGAGTTACTAAGACGGTAACGAAAGAAAAGATGATTTTCCCACGTTATCATCAGTATGATGTTGTAAAGAAAATCATGGCTGATGTGAAAGCAAATGGTGTTGGGAACAATTATTTGATTCAGCATTCGGCAGGTTCCGGCAAGTCTAATTCTATCGCATGGATTGCCTATAGATTAGCATCCGTACACGATGCAGATAATAAGGGATTGTTTGACTCTGTTATTGTAGTTACAAACCGTGTTGTACTGGACGGTCAGTTGCAGGAGACCATCAACAGTTTTGAACATCAGGTTGGCTTGGTAGAAGCTATTGATGATAAGAAAAACTCCAGAAGCCTTGCTGAAGCTATAAATGATAAGAGGCGTATTATTATCTGTACGATTCAGAAATTCCTTTTTGCTAAAAAGGACATGGAGAAGTTCCGTGGACGTAAATTTGCGGTAATTATTGACGAAGCACATCAGGGACAGAATGGAGAGAGTGCTAAGACTCTTAGACGCAGCCTGATAGATATAGGTGCTGCAATTAAGGAATATGCAGAAGAAGCAGGAATTGAGGAAGATGAAGTGGATTTGACTGATGAGTATATCAGTGCGGTTATTGGTCAGGGAAGGCATGATAATCAGTCATTCTTTGCATTTACAGCAACGCCAAAGCAACAGACGATAGAGACTTTTGGAACTGTTGCTGGGGTAAATGAGAATGGTGAATCTATTAGAGCACCGTTCCATGTGTATTCTATGAGACAGGCAATCGAAGAAGGGTATATTCTTGATGTGTTGGCAAATTATACAACAGTTAAAGAAGCATTCAAGCTCATAAAAGTATCGGAGGATAATCCGGAACTGATTGAAGGACCGACATCCCGTGCATTATTTAAGTACTACAAGAAACATGGTTATACGATTGCTCAGAAGACAGAAATGATAATGACGAACTTCCTTGAAAATTGCCGATATCAGATAAATGGAAAGGGAAAGGCGATGGTAGTCGCCGATAGCCGTGCTAATGCAGTCCGCTATTATCTTGCAATCAGGAATTATATAAGGGAGCATGAGGCGGAGTGTGCTGGAAGTGATGTTATGATTGCTTTTTCCGGGGAGGTAACTCTTGAGGATTATCCGAGTGAGAAACCATTTACAGAGGCTACTATGAATGTGGATGAAAACGGAAAGTACATTACCACAGACAAGAAGTTTCGTAAGGCGTTCCACAGTAGCCAGTACAATATTCTGGTGGTGGCGAATAAGTATCAGACCGGATTTGATGAACCATTGCTCCATACGATGTATGTTGACAAAAAGCTCCATGATGTTACCGCAGTACAGACACTTTCTCGTTTGAATCGTACAACATCAGGGAAGAATAGTACTTTTGTATTGGATTTTGAAAATACAGAGGAAGATATTAAGGGAGCATTTCTTCCGTATTATGAAGATACTACTATGGAAGGCGATACGGATATAAACGCAGCATACGATATTAGAAATAAGATTCATGATTATATGATTTATAATTATGATGATGTGGATGTGTTCAATAAGTTTATGGTTTCTAATGTGGGTAAAAATCAGGATGCGGCAGCATTGGGCAGATTGGCAGGTATGTTCCGTCCGGTCATCCAGAGATATAAGGATTTAGATGAGGATGACAGAGAAGCATCCAGAGATTATATACGAAGATTTAACCGTATTTATTCATATGTTACACAGCTGGTGCGTTTGCACGATCCTGAGTTATTTCATGAATATCAGTACACAACGCATCTTGTAAAACTGCTTCCTAGACCTGATGTGATAGATTTTATTGATGTTGATGATAAGATTCGTTTGGAGTATGCTTCACTTACTGAGACTTTTGCAGGAGCAATTGTATTGGATGAAAAGCCACCAATATTTGTTCCAGGGGGAAGTGTAGCACCAAAGAAAAATAGCAAGAAGAAGGATACATTACAAAGTATCATTGATAAGGTGAATGAACGTTTTAGTGGTAACTTCACTGATGCGGATAGAGTAATCATTGAAGGTATTTATCAGATGTTTATGAAGGATACCGAGGTGAAGAAATTCAAGAAGTATGCTAAGGACAACAGTACTGAAATGTTCGTGAAGTCACTGTTCCCGGATAAATTCAGGGATATTGTGACACAATGTTTCTTAGATAATAACGATTCTTTTGCTAAACTGTTTAACGATCCGGATTTTTATCAGAAGGTTCAGGATGCAATGGCAGCAGAATTGTATAAGGCATTGAGAAAGGATTAATAAGTTGAATTACTTAGTGTTTATGTGAGGAGGTCATAAAATGCAGAGCCCAATCCATGAAGGATATGAATATCAGGATTATTTTACTGTTTCAATAATTCTACAACTGATGGTTCAACAGATAGATGCTGAACTGATTATCGATCGTAAGGATTTCAGTGGAGATAAATTTGACGATTTAAAGTTGAAGATGCCTAATGGTAACACTGAATTTCAAATTAAGTATTCTGATGAAGAAAAATCCCATAAACTTACTAAAGATGACTTGGCAAATGGTAATGGACATGATACTGCGTTATGTGATCTTTTCGCTTCTTGGAAAATAAGAAAGGAATCCGAAAATGATACTCAAATAAAGTTATGTCTTGCATGGAACAGGCCTACTGATGATGATCCAATTACAGAGTTTTTGAAGCCTGTTCAAGAACAATCTCTGCCTTTTTCGGTTGTTGCATATTCGTTTGATGGTGACGTGTTTTGGCCAGCAGAAAAATTACCACCAAAAGGTTGGAGAAAATTTAATACGGCGATTAAGTCAGGGCTTATTGATAGAGAAGCCTTTTTAGCTTTTTGTAATGAGCTCACGATTATTTTAGAAATGCCTAAAGCAAGTCTGGATTTAAAGAATCCTGGAGCCCTAGAAAATGTAATTATTCGACAGACTGAGAAATTGGGGGTAGGAATATATCCAAATGATTCTCTCAACGTAGAGGATATTATTTATAAACTTGCAACTGAAGTAAAACATTCTAGAGCGATAGGAAACAGACTTTGCACAAATATATTAGTGGGACGCCTTGGATTAATAAAGGATTACGGGAAATTCGATCAAAGATTCCCGGTGGATTCAGCACATCAGATTATACTTGGTGATGAAATTGAAAAGTTACACAGAGTAATTCATGATTCAAAACGTGTCATTATTTCAGGTAATCCTGGATCTGGAAAGTCTTGGCTTGTTGATGAATACATAGATAAACTTACGAGCGAAGAAAGTAAAGTTATACATTATAATTGTTTCCAGTCTTTACAGGATACAAATAGCCTTGAGAGAATACGTGTCACTTCCTTATATGGAAATCTAGTTTCGCAGATTGTGGAACAATGCCCCGAGCTAGTTGTACATAAAAATACAATTTATGGTGCTAATAAAGCAGAGCTTGAAAATTTGCTTTCTTTCATTGAAGAAGAATTTTATTTAGTGGTAGATGGTCTTGATCATATAGCTAGAGAATATGAGCTAAATAAAGATTTTATTTCCCACTCTGAAATTGAAATCATTTCGGAACTGTTGGAAATTGATTTTCCTGATAACTGCTATGTAATAATATCATCGCAGCCAATAGATGAAATAGAGAAGTTTAAAAGCAAGAACTACAGTGTATTTGAGATTGAGCCATGGGGAATAGAACAAGTAAAATCCTTGATGAAGACTTTTCAAATTAGTGACGATATTATTGAAGATGATGATATTTCATCAATAAGTGCATATTTACTTAAGAAATCTCAGGGAAATGCTCTATACCTTAGTTATATCTTGCGCCAATTACGAAACTTAGATGTGAATAGAGAATTAATAGATGAAATACCTGACTACGATATCAGTCTGTCTAAGTATTATTCCTATTTGTATACAAAAGTTCATAATAACCACACGGTTAATGCACTTTGTGGCGCAGATTTTTATCTTGGTTTAAATGATTTAATGGAGATTACAGGGGATGGAAAATATGTAGAACAAGACATATCGGTGCTTCATCCATTATTGATAGAAAATACACTAAGTGGTGGTTTTTCAATATATCATGAAAGTTTTCGCCGTTTTGTTTTAGCTTCATTGAAAGATAAAAGAGTGGATTTAGAGCGAAATGTCTATGGTATTCTTGCTGATTGGTTACAGAAGAAACCATTTTTTGAATTTGATAAGTCATTTTATTATCTTACTGAATTGCTGTATAAAATCAAGAGAGATGCAGAAAATATTGAATTGATTGAGAAAGAATTTGTTCTTAAATCAGTATCAGAGGGTTATTCTCGAAAACGTATAAGAATGAATTTGAATTGTATTATCCGAAGTGCGGGTAGAATTAGAAATTTAGTTGCGTTGGCAACAGCAGGTGAGTTGTTGGCAATGCTCGATGATATGAACGAATTCGATAGTACTGGAGAAGAATACTTCCAGGCAATATGTGATATAAAGGGTGCTTCTAAACTAAATCAATTAATGCAAATTGATGGAAAACCAACCTTTGATATGAATACAGGCCGAATTGCGTGTTATATTTCTTCGAAAGCGGGTATTACACCTTGGTGGGAACTGTATTTAGATACGGAGGCTAAACAGTATAAAATTGAGGAACTTAAATACTATTATAGATATTATCTTGATGAACAAGGAGTTAGTATCATTCCTAAGCTTATGGAGGCAATAGAAAAAGAAAAGGTTTCAATAAGAAACCAATGCATTGAGATTGCGTATAATGAGTTACAGGACTATATAGAATTTGATGAAATTGCTTCAATTGCGGAGGAGCAACAATTTATTAATTGGAAAAACTATCTTTCGTATATTGAGACTGGATATTATCCGCAAAGTGAAGTTTCCTTTGAGGTTACAATTGGAAACTGGGAAAAAATCAAAACATTGAGGATGCCAGGAGAAAAAGATATAAAGATTTTTAAAGAATTTTTCTCACAAATATATTATTTGGCTGTGGAGGGAGATAGGAAAGTAATAGAGAAAGTCTGTGCGGATTGTAAAAATATTAACTGGTTCTATAATTGGATAATATATTATGTCAAGATGTCAGAATTGTGTGCACACACAACACAAATGGATTCTAAAACAATCTGTGAAACAGCACTTACTAATTTGAAACTATTGCTACAGGATACGGAAGTTTTCAAAGGAGAACCACGTACTTGTGATTTGTATTTTCTACAGAATGAATTAACAAGGTCATATGAAGTGGCGGTAGAGCTGATTGTCAAAAATGGAACAGTAGAGGAGCTGGAGAAAGCACTGGGGATTCTCGAACGGCTTGATGATGAAACTGGAACAAGTTTGGATCATAGTATGGGAGGTCCATTAACTGATGCTGAATTTTTGGGTTTAATATCTCGTTTTCTGACAATTGATAATTATGAGATCGTAAAACCATATTTATTAAGGACTCAGGAGAAAATAGAAAAAAATGAGGTATATGATTGTATAGCTGCAGCAAAGTTACGTTTTGTTAGTCTTATTTCAAAGTATAATCAGTCTGAGGCTTTAGAGTATTTTGATATATGTATACATTATCTTGTTGCATATGGATATCACAAGGATATTATTCTGTTGCAAATTATGGATTCTTATAACATTTTTTTTGAAGCTGTTGCAGGAAATCCAGAAGAGGAACGTGATACAATAACAAAAATGACAATGGCTCTTTGGAATCATACTGATGGAAGAGAAACAAAGCACTTTCTAAATCGCTGGTTTGATGAATTGCTTAAGATAGATTCGAAGTATGCAATTGCATTCCTGTCAGGGTTACAAATCAAGTTCGGAAAAAGCTGGGTTGTGGAGGGCATGTTACGTTCTGCTATAAAAAAGTATAGCAATGATTTGGATTGTTTAGATATTGTAATTGGACTGATTGAGTCGCTTCCAAATGATACAAGCCCGAGAATAATTGATGCATCCACATCTGTATTCAGAACACTAGAGCAGATATATACAGGAGCAGACGATGATGAAAGATTACTAATCAAGCGCCGTATGAATGAACTTGTTATCAATGTTGTTTCAAGATTTAATATCCTTGATAGTCCTTGGCTGGACAATGATTCGTGGAAAGATGGAAGCATTAAAGAATTTTTATTAACAGTTGAGTCATCAGGATTTGATGTTTCACAGTATATAGAATATTTCCATATAAAAAAAGCCAACGATATGGAAAACAAAGAAGTTAAGAAAACAGTGGATGTTTTTGAAACTAATCAAACACGTTTTGAAGCTTTAACTACAGAGGATGCAAAGAAATGGTTTGAAACACATGATTTAATTGAGCGAGATGTACAAGATATCTGTAGATTCCTTAGAAATTATCAGAATGATAAGGACTCTCTACTTGAGATAATGAGATTTATAATTACTGAATACGGTGGATGGAGGTATAGTAAGAAACGTAAGGATACTGTTCTACAAATCATTGAGCGGCTGGAACTTGACGATAAAGAACTGTCAGAAATTCATATGTTGATGTACCTTTATTCATATGAATGGGGAAGCTCGTTAATTGATAAGGATGAATTTCTCAATAGTATACGACTTAGTTCTGATATAGCTCGTAACATATTTTATAGTGAATTACCTGAAGTTATTATTTCACATTCGGGCAGAATTACAAAAGGTCTTTTGGATGCACTTTTTGCGGTTGGGTATGATAAGGACAGCATTATTACGATTTGGAGAAATGCATTTGATATTATGAAACTTCGTTTCCCGAATCTTGATCATTATCCTATTGATAATGTTTTGGAAGAAACAGATGAACTATTAGGACTGCGTAATTGCTTATTAATGCGGTTTATTGATGGAGGTAAGGAATCGTTTCTGGCAACATATGCTTATTTGGCGAATGCTGCTGAAGAAGAGAATTATTCAGAATTTACAGAAGCAATAGTATTTTGTCTAGAACATTATGAACAGTATAATCTTGTGACACAAATAGCAATTGCTGATTTAGTAAGATGTTATGGATATCGTTTGAAAGATTTGAATGTTGATCGAATGATAAATGCAATTAATGCTGTTTATCCAACCGGAAATTTGCTTTTGGACGTCATATTTTCGGAATTTACAATATATAAGAGCTATCTTTTAAAGTGTGTAGATAAGCATTCACCAGATTATTTGGAACAAGAAGATATTGAGTTTTACTTAGCTGAACAACTATATGATCTTGGGAAAGAAGAGGCTCGAGAAGGAACCGATGAATACGCTAAGAATTCAGTATATAGAGATCCAATTATGCAGGTGGTCGATACTTGTGGTATTGACTATGTAGAACTGTACGAAAGGCTACATGCATCAAGTAGATTGAATAATAAAATACGCGCTTTTGTTGGTGGGGGAAGTAGGATGCCTGAAACAAATACCTTGTACAAATCATATGTAATTCAATATGCGCTCCACGCAATCATTGAAAAAGCTTATCGTGACAGAAAACCAGAGTTGATTCCGCAGAATTTGTTTCGGTTGATACCTGACTACCAGGGGATATATAGATTATTCAAGTGCCGTGAAATTCAACCCCGAAATCATCTATATGATAAGAGTAATTCGTGTGTTCCTTTTCTCAAAAATAATGAGGAGGAATACATTCTAATCGGATGCTATGAGACAAGAACAAGAATTGATTATCATCAGGCGTCTTTTACTTTTGCATATCAAGGTATAGTAGGTGATGGTAATGAAGAGAATCAGATCCCATTCCGGCAATATTTAGCTCCAGCGGTTGGAAAAGGAGAAACTTATATGATTTCAGATAATTCAGAATCTCTTATTAATATTATTAGAACATTTGATAGAGAATTAGAAGATGAAGATTACCTGTGGCCTAGTATTTCGATTTCTAAACTTTTTAACATTCATATGGAATTTGATTTTTTGAACGGAAGATATATTGCAGTTAATCAGGATAATGATATTGTTTGTATTATGAAAAAATGGTCATCGAGTTACAAAGGTGACAGCGAATATCCAGGCAATGCAATTCCGTTATATAGTGGTACCGAGTTGTATATAAAGAAAGAGTATATCGAAATGTTGGAGAAACAATTTGGAACGTTGATGATGAAAACTTGCGTGGAATCATATACGCAGAATTACTGATTTGTAAAAATCGTATATTATATACAACATGTGCAGTGGGAATCAGCATGATATATGAAAGAGATGATGGTAAAAATAGATAAGTTGTATTATAACTTCAATTGTGTAAAAAATATAGTTAAAGTAGAAGGTGAATGCTTGGTATGAATATAAAAGATTTAATTGGTGAAGCAACAGAATACGATAAAAAGCTGGCATTGGAGGAAAAGAAACCAAAAAGTTGGTGTAAAAGTGTAAGTGCATTTGCAAATACATTTGGTGGAGCATTGATTTTTGGTATTTCTAATGAGGGAATGGTTGTCGGACTTGAAAATCCAGAAGGCGATGCAGAAAAGATTAGTGAAGTGATTAAGACAAGACTTGATCCCATGCCGGAATTTAAGCTTAGATTTTATCAAACAGAAGATGGTAAGGTTTTGATCATACTTGATGTATATAAGGGTGATGAAACTCCATATTATTATTCGGGAGATGGTGTACTGGAAGCTTATGTTCGTGTTGGAAATGAGAGTGTAAAGGCAACTGCAACAGAATTAAAACGTCTTGTCCTTAGAGGAAAGAATACTTCCTATGATTCGCAGAATTCTACCTATAAGGCGGAAGATTATGCTTTTTCAAAACTTAAGGAAAGATATAAGAAGTGGACCGGAAACAGTTTCGACGATAAAGATTTGATTTCTTTTGGACTGGTAAATGAACAGGGGAACTTGACCAATGCAGGAGCGTTACTTGCCGATGAAAGTCCTATTCGTTGTTCAAGGCTGTTTTGTACAAGATGGAATGGGTTGAATAAAAGTGGTGGTGCAGTCGATGCATTAGATGATGCTGAGTATTCGGGCAGTGTTATTTCACTGATTGAAAATGGGGAAGCCTTTATCAAACGTAATTGCAAAATGAAATGGCGTAAAACAGCAAATTCAAGAGAAGAAATGCCGGAGTATGTAGAGCGAAGCTATCATGAAGCACTCGTAAATGCTTTAGCACATCGTGATTATCTGGTAAATGGGAGTGAAGTTCATATTGACATATACGATGACAGAATGGAAATCTATTCTCCAGGAGGAATGCCGGATGGGTCCATGATTCAGGACAGAGATCCGCTTATGGTACCTTCAACCAGAAGAAATCCGGTTCTTGCCGATGTGTTTAACAGGCTTGGATATATGGAACGTAAAGGTAGTGGATTTGGAAAGATTATTAGTGGATATGAATTTCAAATTAATTATGATGAGAGTAAAAGACCATCATTTCGCTCGGACAGATATCAGTTTACTGTAGTAATGCCGAATCTGAACTATGATGTTTCTCACGATTTTGAAGAAAATGAGACAATGTCCGAATCAATGTCCGAATCAATGTCCGAATCAATGTCCAAATTAGAAAGAACAAGAATGCAGATTATTTTGCACTATCTCGATACAAATAAAGAAATAAATAGCTCTATTGCAGCAAAATTATTGAAAGTGGAAATAAAGACGGCAAGTCGACTGCTATTGAAGGCAGAAAAATTGGATATTCTTAATAGTTATGGAAAAACAAAGAATAAAGTATATTTTAGAGAATAGTGCAAGGCAATGGTCTGAAAGACATAAGATTGATATTGTTGAATAAAAGAAAGGGGCTACCATGATACCAACAGAAGATATTATACCGATAGTGAAAAACACAATTGCTGCATCAATTAAATGTAACACCCATCGGGGATACATTGGTTGGAGCAGCTGTGATAATATTTGTATGGATATGCATGACTGCCTTGATATGTGTGCTGAGACCTTAGAAAAGCGTGGCTATATGGTTGCACTTGAGGCGGCTACATACATTTTGGTATCTGGCGTTAAGTTAGCATCTCATGCGGATAGTAGTTCGGGAATGCTTACAGATGTTATCATGTGTACATACGAACTGATAGATAAATGCACAAAAGAAATCGAAAAAGAAGACAAACAAATGCGGGTTCAAGCACTTGCATTAATTATAAAAGAGGCGAAAAAGAGTGTGTTTGACGGTTGGACTGACTGGCGTTATGACCTACTGAAAAGTGGGATTTGCCTGCGTGATGAAAAGAGTGCAAAGAAACTTGAAAAGGTTTTGGATACCCTGTTGGAAATTTCGCAGGAGGATTATTTCCCAGAATACACGAAAAAAGAAGATTTGATTGTAAGATATCTTTTACATAGACATTTATATGGCAAAAAGAATATGCAGAAGGAACTATATCAGAATATTTCGATAAATGAACTCCGCATTATAGCTATTAAGGATGCTATGGAAGAGAAGAATTATGATGAAGCAGAGAAGCTTTGTTTAGAGAAAGCAAATGCAGAAAATACATGGCATTATCGTAGTGGTGATCCGGAAGATTGGAATAACATGCTATATGACATATATAAGACAGGAAACAACAGGGAAAAGCAAATCGCACAGGCAAAAAAGCTGTTATTAATGGGAAATGAGAAGTTCTGGGGTGTTTTGAAACAGATTTACAAAACGTGTGGTACGTGGAATGAGAATTATGAGAGCCTATTGGATGAATTAAAGGATAGCAAGCGAACGATTTGCTATCGCAGTGTTCTTATTTTAGAAAATGAAAAGAAGAGATTGCTTGAAGATGTAATGGAAAATCCGTATGATTTATTTTATTATGGAAAATATTTGGTGAAGGAATATCCGGAACAGGTATATGAGTTATGTTATAAGGAAATAAGCGAGAGTTGTGCTCAGGCAAAGGACAGACGAGAATATAAGAAGATAACTAAGAATATTGCTCAGCTTATAAAATGGAAGGGTAAAGATACAGCAAAGTTGGTAATTAAGGAGTTGAAGCAGACATATCCAAGGAGACCAGCATTGTTAGATGAATTGGAGAAGGTGGAGAAGAAATTGTAATTCAAATA
>ULVB01016890.1_pt1 | contig 18597 bp, 10 predicted proteins | sample 1959071 | NCBI WGS metagenome assembly ULVB01 (sample SAMEA4835776, study PRJEB28245) | human gut metagenome | biome: gut microbiome; material: fecal sample | place: Denmark | collected 2008 | reverse complement strand
GGCGGCCGCGAATCGATGACTTGCTTGGCATCCTGGGGCGACATGATGGCGGCCCTCTCCCGTCATTTCACGGCCAAGGCCGAACCGGCCTTAAACCATTTGATCTGGGTCTCGTTGTAGGTGTGGTTGGCCATGATGCGCTCCTGCGTGCCGTCGGTGTGACATACCGTAATTTCCACTGGCTGCCCCACCGCCAGCGTGCTGCACGCCACATTGAAGCAATCGCCCTCCTTCACCTTGTCGTAGTCGGCAGCGTTGGCAAAGGTCAGCGCCAGCAGTCCCTGCTTCTTGAGGTTGGTTTCGTGGATGCGGGCAAAACTCTTGGCCAAGACCACTTTCACGCCGAGGTAGCGCGGCTCCATGGCGGCATGCTCACGGCTGGAGCCTTCGCCATAGTTGTCCTCCACCACGACCACACTGCCGCCGAGGGCATCGCGATAGTGGGCAGCCACCTGCCACACCTCGCCTTCCTCGCCGTTCACGGCGTCTTTCACGTGGCCCGTCTCGCCAGTGAAGGCGTTGACGGCCCCAAGGAGGAGGTTGCGCGAGATGTTTTGAAGATGTCCGCGATAGCGCAACCACGGGCCCGCCATCGAGATATGGTCGGTGGTGCATTTGCCTTTCACCTTCATGAGCAGCGGCAAGCGCGAGAAGTCCTCACCATTCCATGCTGGAAACGGCATCAGGCGCTGGAGACGCTCGCTGTCGGGGGAAATCACCACCTCCGCTTTCGGATCGGGCTGTATGTCATACGCCGGTTTGACGGCCCTTACGCCCTCTCCCTCCTCGTCATATCCGCGCGGCGGCAGAGCCTCGCCCTGTGGCTGGCGGCAGAAATATTCTGGAGAGAAGGCCGGATGCGCCGTCAGCCGCCCTGTGAAAGCATAGCCAACGGCCGTTTCGGGCGACGCCACGAAAGCGTAAGTATTGGGATTGCCATCGGCCCGCTTGGCGAAATTGCGGTTGAAACTCGTCACGATGCTGTTGGGGCGTTCGGGATGCGGATTCTCGCGCTGCCATTGTCCGATGCAAGGTCCACAGGCGTTGGTCATAATGGTGGCGCCCACACGGAGGAAGACGTCGAGAATGCCATCACGCTCCGCCGTGGCACGCACCAGTTCGGAACCGGGGCAGACAATCAACTGCGATTTCAGCGAATGGCCGGCCTCCTGCATGGCCTCAACGACCGAAGCGGCACGCGCAAGGTCCTGGTAGGAGGAATTGGTGCAGGAACCGATGAGACAAACGTCGATGTTCTCTGGCAACTCTTCGCGCACGACCTTGGCAGGCATCTCCGAGACCTGACACGCCGCATCGGGCGTGAAGGGACCGTTGACATACGGGGTGAGTTCGTCGAGGTTGATGGTGATACATTCGTCGAAAAACTTCTCCGGCGCGGCTTCCCCCTCCGCATCGGCTCTGAGGTCGGCGGCCACGGTGTTGGCCATATCAGCCACCTCGCCGCGCCCTGTGCGACGGAGATAAGCCTCCATCTGCGCGTCGTAGGGGAACATGGAAGTGGTGGCGCCCACCTCGGCACCCATATTGCAGATGGTGGCCTTACCCGTTGCAGGCAGCGTGGCAGCCCCTGGCCCGTAATATTCAATGATGGCATTCGTGGCCCCCTTCGTCGTGAGGCGTCCTGCCAGATAGAGGATGACATCCTTGGGAGAGGCCCATCCCGAGAGTTGTCCGAGGAGTTTCACGCCGATGAGCTTCGGCACTTTCAGTTCCCACGGCGCCCCCACCATCACGTCGACGGCATCAGCCCCGCCGACGCCGATGGCCGCCATGCCCAGTCCGCCCGCATTGGGCGTATGGGAGTCCGTTCCCACCATCATGCCGCCCGGGAAGGCATAGTTCTCGAGCACCACCTGATGGATGATGCCCGCGCCGGCGGGCCAGAAGCCCATGCCGAAGCGCTTGGCGGCCGACTGCAAGAAGGCATAGACCTCAGCATTGGTCTCCCGCGCCGCCGCCAGGTCGTCGGCCGCGCCGCGCTGTGCCCTGATGAGGTGGTCGCAATGAACAGTGCTCGGCACCGCCGTCTGCGTCTTCCCAGCGTTCATAAACTGGAGGATGGCCATTTGGGCCGTGGCGTCCTGCATACACACGCGGTTGGGATGATAGAGGGCATAGTCCGCGCCGCGCCGATGGTCATATCCCTGTTCCTGCGGCTGTTCGTGTGCCAGCAGCACCTTCTCGGCATACGTGAGCGGACGGGCGAGCAATGCCCGCACCCGTCCCACTTTCTCCTGATAGCTTGCGTAGAATTCCTTAATTTGCTTAATGTCGTATATCATAATGTCGTATCTTTACTTTTGAAAGCTCCAAAAGCAAAGATACGACATTATGTCAATAATCAGCTAAAATTACTTACATTTTCACTAAACCTCCCCCATTATTACATTTTTTATTTTTGTCTGGTTGGCAAAATGGCGGTTTCATCAGAAAGTCATTAAGCCTTGGGTTGGTGTTGAATCTGAACACATTGCCTGACGAAGACTTGCATTCCATATCTTCATGGGAGAAATTCTTTATGACACGTCCGATTGTGTGGCTCGTCGGTATCTGGATTTCAGGTGATTCTCGCAGGTGGCACTCGCTTCTGTTGACATCTTCTACGCAGTCACCGCCACTAAGAAACACGTCAGACATAGCTGACATCATCTCGTTCCACTGATAGCCGTTGTAGGTAGAACTGTGAACACCTATAGTGCCGTTGATTACCTTGTCAAGTGAAAGCGCATAAAAAGCCTTGCTTGCGTAATAAATTCCTCCGAGAGGAGTGATTTTATCAGATTTTATGTTTACCTTTGCCACATGTCAGTTATTCTTTATTTGAGTTTTTAGCAGCACTAAAATAAGTAAAATTCCTGACATAGGCGAGCATTGGGTAATTTATTATTATCCAACGACTTGCTTTCTTATAAATTTACAAGCCTGCTAATTTAGGACAGAACACAAAGCCCGTATTTATATCACAGACTGCAAGAACGTAACATTTTTATAAAACATATTTATATGCGAATAAATTCAAAATTTTTATTTTCAGCGCTATTGTGTGTTTTTGCTTGTAACACACAGAGCGCAGACGCACAGTTCCTTAAAAAGTTAGGCAAAGGGCTTGGCAAGTTTCTTGATGCCGCCGCAGCGATTTCAACCTCAGACGACGACAACAACTCTACTCCTGCTAACTCTTCAAGCAGAAGCACGGCAGCCGCCAACTACAGTGTCAAAGCCACTTTAGTAGGCGTTCACCGCTATGCAAAAGGCGTAAGAATTACTTACACGCTGACCAACACAAGCCAGAAGCACATCAAAGCCTATTGCTACAAAGTGACAGCCAATTTTGGCAAAGGCTCTCAAGAGGGTTGTTGGTATGTCATGGGGCTTGATCAACAGAGTGGCGGTTCGTACGACTCGCCAGCTTGCGTATTGTACCCCGGCATCCCTGTAAAATGCGAGGCCTACTTTAGCGATGTTGCCTCAAGCAGTGTTTCAGCATCAAACATTTGTGTGGAAGCGGCTTATGTAGAGGGTAGAGACAACAACACAGCATTCTCCGACACCGGACACCCTTGCATGAACGATAACAACATCAGCTCCACAAAGATTGTAGGCACTGGCAGCATTCAGCCTTTACAACCGACCAACTTTGAAGGCTGCACGTACAGCAATCCCGACATCTCGCTGCAAGTGAAGAGCGTTGCACGCACGCCTAAAGGCGTCAACATCACTTTCAGCGTTAAGAACGTGTCTTCACGCATTATCGATCTGACTTTAGAGCAAAACGCCATTGATTCTAAAAAAGTATGTACGGTTTACGATGAGAACGGAATAGTTTATGAATCTACTTATTTTAACGACGATTACACCTCTCTCACCTTCCAAGGTTACAAGGAATACGGGCAGAAAATGTTCCGACTTCGTCCTAACGAAAGCAACACCGTTTCTCTGACCTTGAAAAAGATACCCGCGTCTGTTAAATCGTTGTCGCTCGTTAACATTCTACTATCTGACACCAATCTAAAGGCAGAGGAGGAGATAGCGACATTTGTAAAGTTTAAAAATCTTCCAATTAAATAAATTCGTCTACACTGATACACTATGAAAAAGGTACTGTTCTTACTACTTTTGATGATAATCCCTGCTTGTGGCATGGAGTGCCTGGCTTCGATAAAGCTCAATTTGAATCAATGCGTGCGCCAGGGGGACAATGTTGTGATGAACTTCGTGATACAAAACGATGGTGACAAAGATGTTTCTTTCGACCTTGGTTCGGACTCGTTCAATCCAAGTATCGTCTACGATTTGCAAGGTTGCCAGTATAAAGCCACCTGCTTGCAGCAAGGAAATAACTCTGGCACGATAAACTTGCCGAGCGACATCACAATCAAGCTCAACGTGGTCGTTTACGATGTGCCACAGAACGTGAGCGAATTTGCTGCCGTGGGTGTTTATTTTCGTTCAGAGTCAAGAGACGGTTGTTTGGTTTGGAAACAAACCGAAAGCAAAGCCGTACTGAAAATCACAAACTAGCTCACCGTCAAAACGATTTGACACATAAACAACATCGTTTTAATTCTTCGTTCCTTTCTATTATTGACACCGCTGGATTATCAGAGGGGTTAATAGTAGAAAGGAATGATTGTTTTTAATCGATGGCATTTTTCATAACCATCCTAAATATGAGCCCTTTTCAGGTAAGGTGTTCAAAATTGGAATATCAAAGGTTAGCGGTAGCGCCCTCGCAGCGGAGATTTGCACAGGCCCACGCTATCGTCTGTTGCGGCGCCAGCATTGTAGCTCACTTTGCTCGCAAAGTGAGGGCCACGAACACGTAGCGAACATGACCAAAGCTCTGGAGCATGATTTTGTTGGATTTTCAGTTCGTGCTTGGCCGCCACAATATTAGTCCCCCTCACTTTGCGAGCAAAGTGAGCTACAGTGCTTCGCCCCGGACCTCCGCCAAATGTCCGCGCAGTGCCCCTTGCTGCGATGTCGCAACTGTCACTTGTTGTTTTGGAAAAAACGCGCAGAATTTTTCTAAATTCTGAACACCCTACCTTTTAGGGACGCTACCGCCCCTCTACCAACCTTGAAGTCTTCTGGATTTTGGACACCCTACCTGAAATGGCAAAACTATGCCCTGTCATTTCTCTCCTACCCTCCTATTTATAAATCATATTTATCCTTCAGAGCATCGTAGCACATGCCTGTCACATAGAGATAGAGAGTGGCAAACGCCTTGATGTTGCTGTCGAGCTGTTCCTCTGTCAGAAGGTAAGAGGCATGTGCCCCATTGCCTTCATCCGTGTTGCGGTTGTTACGGATGATGTCGAGGTAGGTTGCCAAACGGCGCTCGGTTGGCTGCGAGCTTCCTCGCAGGCGGCGGAGACAGTCGAAGGCGAAAATGCAGGTGATGAGCGTCACGGGGCGGCCCTCCTCCGAAGGCTGCAATTCCTTTCCGTGAAGCATGTAGTAGAGCTTCTTCAGAAACACTTCAAACTTCACCGAGAGATTTCCAGAATGGACGTGCTTGTCAATGAAGTTCACGCGGCGGCGTCCGAAAAGTTCATCGATGGCCTTGTAGATGTCAAGCCCCACCCCGTCAACGCTGGCAATGGTGTGCAGCGTCAAGATGTGGAAGAAAGCATCGACCACCTGCTCGGTCAGCGGCATGCCATTCACGCGGCGCAAGTCGCATTTGACAAGCTGGCGCAGATTTTTCTTCATTTCTTCAAACGATAGCTGATTGTCGGTCTTCTGTTCTGAGGATTCAGACGCTGCCGTAGTTTCTGGTTCTGGCGTCTCGGGGATGTCTTCCGGTTGCTCATCGTTGAAGAAATAGTTTTCGTTTTGGGCCGCGAAAACAATTTTTTCGCGATCGGCTGGACTGAGAACGAAGCGGCGCACGAGGCTGCTGATGTTCGACACGATGAAGCGGCTCCTGATGTCTCTTCCCATCACCTTCTTAAGGAAGGCCGTGGCCAAATTTTTGTCTACGCTGGCAATCAAGTTGTCGAAACGGCCATGCTCGTTGATATTCTGGCTATTAACATCCTTGCCGACAAGTGTCTTCAGCGCCTCGCGGTCGAGTCCTGTCTCTTCAGCCAGGGTGTAGACCTGTTGGTCGCATTCGCGCTGCTGATAGTCGGCAATGTAGTCGTAAATGGTGTAGTCCTTCATCGGGTGGAGGTCACCGCTCTCGATGTCGTGCAGAATGCTCATGGCCGTTCGCTGTTCGCGCTGCGAGAGGGAAGCGAAAGCCGTGTGGAGGTCACGCTCGGCAGCCTTAACGAGGTCGCTACCCGGCCCGGTGGTATAGAGTTTTTTGATGAAACGGATGAAGCGGTCGTTGATGTATTCGGCATCAATGGTTCCCGCTCCTCTTTCGGTGAGGTCGGTGTCAATCTCGTAAGGTTCTTTAGGCTCCCCACCATGCCGTCCATGCTCGAAGAGTTCGCGATAGCGTTGCAGGAGCACCTTGTAGGTCTGTTCGTCGAAGCTGAGCCGCACTTTTGTCCATCCCGAAGCGTGGCGAAACTCATATTCGAGCTTATCCCACACGAAGCCCTGCATCTTTGCAGCCTCCAGACATCGGTTCATGGTGCAAAATTCCTTGGCAAACTTTTGCCTGGAGACCTCCGACTTCGGAAGGCTGGCGAAGGATTCAATGTTTTCGGCGATGAAGAGCGGTTCGATGGCCAGGAATTGTTCGTTTAGATGTTCGAGGTTGGCCTCAAGTTTGTCGACAAAGATTGAGAGCGGCTGGTTGACATAAAGGGAGAGGGCCTCATCGATGTTTTTCTTCATGCGCTCGGGGCGTGTGAAATATTTGATGATGCCGAAAGGCTTCTCGCGGCCGAAGAGACGGTTGGTGCGGGAGAAGGCCTGGATGACGTCGACATATTGCAGGAGCTTGTCGACATAGAGGGTGTTGACCCACTTTGAGTCGTAGCCCGTCAGCATCTGTGTCACAACGATGAGGAGGTCGAGTTGTTGATTGCGTTTGAGTTGCTGATAGGGCATTTTGTGGGCGAGGCGTTTGGCCACGTCTTTTTTATAGTGGGCGTAGAGCGACTGTCGGAAGGCGGTGCCAAAGCGGTGGTTATAGTCGTCGAGCATTTCGAGAATGGCATCTTCCTTATATCCCGCGCCGTCATTGTTGTCGATGTTGTCGTCGAAAATGGCCGCGACGTTGTATTCTGGATATTTCTTTTTGAAGAGCCGGTAGTATTCAATGGCCTCGGCAATGTTTTTTTGTGGCGAGGATGGCATGGAACTTGCCGTTGCGGCTGAGCTGGGGCCGTTCCTCCACGATTTTCTGCACAACAGCCAGGTGGTGGTCTTCGGAGTAGTAGAGGCTCTTGGCCTCATCTTCCACGCTGATCATTTCCTTATCGTTCATCCATCGGTTGTATTCCTCCAGCTTTTCCTTGCAATCTTTGATTTCCTCAAACGAGTTGGCACCAACGGCCCGCAAGGCCACGGCCTCGCGGATTTCCCTCTGGGCGAAGGTGTCAACGCGGTAGAGGTCGAATCCGAGCACATTGCCATCGGGGATGCCATCGGCGAGGGTGTATTTATGGAGCATATCGCCGAAAATCACTCCCGTTGTCAACTCGCCACGGGCGTTTTCAGGGAAGATGGGGGTGCCGGTGAAGCCGAAGAGCAAGGCCCGCGGAAATGTGTTCTTCACGGACTGGAGCATGCCGCTACCGCTCTCGCCGCCAGTGCCGGCAACGCTGCGGTGGCATTCGTCAATGATGAACACCACGCGCTTGCGATTGATTTTCTCAAGCACAGACTGCGGCACGCCGTGTTTGTTGTTCACGCGACTCATTTTCTGGATGGAAGTCACGATGAGACAATCGCTGGGGGCGTCGCTCTCAAGCACCTGAAGGAGGTTGTGGGTGTCGTCGGTGTCGAGCACATTGTCGTCGGCGTTGGCAAAACCGCGATATTCGTCGACCGACTGCACGCTGAGTTCGATGCGGTCGAGAAGAAACACCACCTTGTCGGCATAGTGCAGGCGAGCAATGAGCTGGGCGGCCTTGAAGGAGGTCATCGTCTTGCCCGACCCCGTGGTGTGCCAAACGAAACCGCCGCGATGAGCATGCTCGTCCCAGTTGGTTTTCTTCACGCGCTCACAGATTTTGGTGGTGGCGAAATACTGGTAGCTGCGCAACACCTTGAGCGTCCCGTCTTTGTCGTCGGCAATGGTGTAATAGCCCACCATGTGGTGGGCGAGGGGGACGGAAAGAAGGGTGCGGCAGATGGCCTGCCAATCGAAAACTTCCTCGTTGTTGAAGTCGGCCCAATGGAAACGGAAACTCGGCAAGAAATTCTCCTCGGCCCCTGGGTTGGCGAAATAGAGGGTTTTCTCGGGCGTCATGGCCACGAAGATTTGCACGAGCGAGAAAATGCCGTGGGAAAAGATGCCTCGGTGGGCATAGCGCTTAATTTGGTAGACGGCCTGACTGACGTCGACGCCGCTGCGCTTGAGCTCAATATGGAACACGGGGATGCCGTTGATGAGCAGCATCACGTCGCCGCGCCGATTTGAAGCCAGGGGATTGGCGGTTTTGAAACGCGGCTGACGCGCAATCTGATAGACGCTCTGGCCGGCGCGCACCTCGTTGGCATCAAATATCTTGAGATAGACTTCCTTTCCGAAATTGATTTTGTCATTTTCGTTGTCGCGCAAGATGGAGACGTATTGCCCGTTGATGAACTGGTTGGTCTCATAGGGATTTTTCAGGGCATCAACTTTAGTGATGATTTGCTGCATCTCTGAGTCGGTGAGGGGGAAGTCGCCCAGGCGGTTGATGTCGCGGTTGTTGTTATAGAGAATGGCGGCCCAGTTTTTGACGAGGTCTTCCTCCGAGGGGTACAGCATCACGTTGTCCTCCCACCCGTGTTGCTGAAGGAGTTCTACAAAGGCTTTTTCGAAGTCGGCCTCTTTGGTAAAGGGCCGTATGGAAACATTGACAGACATGGCGATAGATTGTTTTTTGAAGGTGTGTTACATATTTGGAGACAAGCAGAGCGGTTGCTATGTACCCGAAATGGCGATTTCGGGTACATTTACTGGTTGCTATGTACCCAAAATGGCGATTTCGGGTACATATAGCGGACATTATATACCCGAAATGGCGGTTTCGGGTGCATTTACGTTGGCCAGCAAATTCATCAAGCGGATGTTGATATAATAATTTGATGTTCCCATTTTCACCTTTTGGAGCAAACCGACACCAACTATCTTATCCAAATACTTTGCCGCTGTTTTGCGCTGAACCATCAAATCCCGCTCCACGAACTCTATCTTTGTATAGGGATGAAAGAACAGGTTGTTGAGCAACTCGTGCTTGTAGAGTTTTCCAAACAAGGGCCGCAAGATCACTTTATAATCCGCCATCAGTTTGGAAATACCTTTAACCAGGGCGATGGTCTCAGTTGCAGTTTGCTCAACACCTTGCAGGATAAAGAGCGTCCATTTGATCCACTCCTCCCGATTGTTTCCTTCCTCATCACGGATGGCTTGCAGCAAACGATAATACTCAGTCTTGTTGTGTGTGATAAAACGGCTGAGATACAAAACGGGTAGGTCAAGGAGATCGGCAATGACAAGATACAAAATCAGCACGATGCGCCCCGTACGTCCGTTGCCATCATAGAAAGGATGAATGCTCTCAAACTGATGGTGAATGATGGCCATTTTGATAAGAGGGTCGAGCGAACTCAGTTTGTCGTCATTTATGAAATTCTCCAAGTTGCACATAAGGCGGTTTATCTCCTCTGGGTCTTGAGGAGGCGTATAGACCGTTACACCATCGTTGCGTTTCAAGGCCGTTCCGGGAACAGACCTAAATCCGGCATTATTGTGTTCCAGATGGCTTTGAATATTCTTAATTGTGTTAAGAGACAATATGCCTTTTTCTCTGACCTCTTGGAAACCGGCCAAAAGCGCTTCCCGATAGTTTAAGACTTCCTTTTCGGCCAGTCTGCCAACATTTTGGCTCATATTCAAGTCGGCCTTGAAGAGGTCGTCCTGTGTTGTTATGATATTCTCTACTTCACTACTGTCCTTCGCTTCCTGAAGGGCAAGCGTATTGATGAGAATGGCTTCGTTCGGAATTGTTTGAGCAACGCCTCTCAATTCTGCCAACTTCCGATTGGAACGGTTGAGTTGTTTCAGCACATCAATGGTTTCCAAGTCGTACGTAAGCGGCAAAATCGGTATTGTGTAATGTTTCATGATATTTCTTTATTCTGGAAAATCCTGCAAAATTAGAGCGTACTTCGTTAGAAAAACGGAACTATACTTGAACACTATGCCCTGCTGCAAGAATGCCTGAGAGACGAAAGCGCCCAGGCATCATTGCCGCGTGTCTTTTCATGCGAACATCTTTTCGAGGCAAGCGGCCTTGATTTGCTTCAGTTTTTCAAGGCGCTCGCGATGAAGGGTGATTTGGGCGTCGAGGGCGGTGAAGTAAGAGGCGATGGCTCGCTGCTCTTCTGTCTCTTCTGGAACAACCAAATCTATTGAATCAATATCCTTTGAAGATGCATTCGGCTGAGCACTAGACGTTAACTTACTAATTATTTTTTTTTGAAAATTCGGTGCACTAACAAGTTTAGACAAGAGTTCATAATTGACTAAATTTGTTCTAGAAAATTTTCCAACACGTTGGTTTTGGTAACCAAAATCATTAGCTTCAAATGTGGCTACTTTTCCTGTTGTTGCTCCAGACATGGCAATAACAACATCACCCTTATATAGACGAAATTCACTATCTCCCTTGAATTCATTATAATAAACAAAATCGCCCCCTACAATACCTGAACTCAATATATTTGATATTCTAATTATGGGAACTCCTGATGTTTTAAATTGGCCACTTTGAAAGGCGAAGCCACCAGTCAAAGGAGCAACATCCCCAATTTTTACCTTCTTCCACTCCCCCTCAAATCCCTTAAATCTAACGCGCGGCACCGTCTCTCCTTTCTGTGGGAACATATTCAGCAAGCTGGCCGCCTTGATTTGTTTTAAAGACGAAAGACGGGAGGTGGAGGCGGCGATTTGGGCATCGAGAGAGGTGAAATAAGAGGCAAGGGCACGCTGCTCGGGGAGGGAGGCGGGTAAATTCATCAAATATGATTTTAGTTCCTCTGCATTTACTCCAGGCTGGCCTGAACGCTGTGAAACGAATCTGATATACTTTTTGAAACCATCTGTCAAAGTATTCTGAAACACAAATTCTCTGTCTACGTTCTTATTTACCCGCGCCCTGATAAGGAATCCTGCAAAATAGACTTTGCCATCAATAGGACGGTATATATAGCTCTTTCCCACACTGGCACCTGTACGTGCTATAACGATATCACCATCTTGCATAATATATTCGTTGCAAGATGACAAATCAGCATCTGGAGACGCAAGCTCATCTTTGATAAAAGCACGCGACCCTTCATCAATGTCTGTTATACGTAAGTATTTGTTTTCTCCGTCATAAGATACAGCTGCAGCGTTTATGCCATATTTAAACTCATCAACAACATCGCCTAATGCCTTCTCCTTCCACTCCCCCTCAAATCCCTTAAATCTAATCTTCGGTTTATTCATACCTTCAAATCCTATTCATGCCAAAGCATGTTGTTTAAAACATCAAATTACAGTTAGATTTCAGCGACGTTCCACGAGGGCTTTAAGTCCTTCGATGGCAAAGTCGTCGCCCGAAAGTTCGTCGACGAGGCTGGCGAGCGCCTGCTGCGATTCGGCAAGTTCGCGCTCGATGTCGCAGTAAGTGAGGGCATATTTCTCCGCGAGGTGGCGCACGGCGGCTGCCAGTTCGTCAACGACGGCATCAGGCATGGCCTGGATGGCCGAGGTGACAGGTTGAATCCATTTAAGATAGAGCAAGCGGTTGATTTCGTTCATGTCGAGGTGCTGGATTTTCTCGCGCGTGAGCTTTTGCAGGGCAAGCGTATCCTTCAGCACCTTTCGGCGCTTTTTGGTCTGCTCGTCCCAGATGGCAACGAGGCGCTGGAGCTTCAATCTGGTGGACAATTCAATGTCTAAACCTGATTTGGCATCGGCCGTGATGCGCTTCTTGTCGAGCACGCCCTCCTTTTCGCTGTCGAAATAAGTCTCCTGCTCTTCTTCCGTGAACTCGTCTTTGATGGCCTCCACCTCGGCGTTGATGTCCGCAATGCGGTTGGTGAGCGCCTGCAGAACATCAAGCTGCGCCTGGAAATAGACAGTCTGGATGAGGGGGAAAGGCATGATGCGCCCTTTCTCGCCCACGTCGCACACTTCCTCCTTGCCATCGTCGGTTTCGTGGATGAGCTGGTTGCAGGCCACGAAGCCATCGGTTTGCAGGACTTCGATGTCGCCAATGATGCCGCCCCAATGGTCGGCAAAGATTTGGTAGGCGGCATAGCGGTCGACAAGCGGCAGTGGAGCGATGCGGCGGAAGATGTCTTCAGAGATGATGTCCATTTCCTCAAGTTCGCGCACCGTCTCTACATGGCAAATGAGGCGCTGGCGGAGCATCTCGTCGAAGCCAGCAAAGGCCTCGACAAAGGCGGTCTTGAAGCGCACGACATCGGCATTGGCACGAATGACGGCGGCGATGTCGTCGGCGCGGAGGTCGGCATAAGGGCGGTCGGCACACGAGGCGAAGAGTTCCCGACGGAGCGAAGGAAAGGCCTGCCAATAGGGCGCGAGGTCGTTGATTTCGCTCTCGGGGATGCCGCCAAACATGGTGCTGTAGATGTCGTAATGCTCGACGGGGTCGCTGCTGTCAACGTAGCGCGGAATATTGAGGTTGTATTCGTTGCGGCGGATTTCGTTGCGACTCACTTCGCGAGAATAGCCCACCTCTGTACGGCGTTCGCGATAGGTGTCGGCGATTTTCTTGATGTCGCAAGCACGGAGGCGGTTTTGCTTGCCCTCCTTGACAAAGCCCTTGCTGGCATCGATGATGAGAATGCCCTCATCACCGCGGTTTTTCTTCAAGACCATGATGAGCGTGGGGATGCCCGTTCCGAAGAAGATGTTGGGCGGCAGGCCGATGATGGCGTCGATGTTGTTTTTCTCAATGAGCTGGGCGCGAATCTGTCCTTCAGCCTGTCCATCTTCACGCTCGTCGGCAGGCAGGAGAGTGCCGTCGGGCGCACAGAGGCGTGGGGCCTTACCACGGAAGAGCACGCCGTGGGGAAGGACGATGGTGAGGATGCCATCGGGCTTGAGATGGTGGAGTTCGTGGAGGAGAAAGGCATAGTCGGCCTTCGTTCTCGGCGCGAGACCATACTGGGCAAAGCGAGCATCAGTTTCCTTGTCCTTGGGATCCCAGTGCTGCGAATAAGGCGGATTGCTGACCACGGCGTCGACGGCGAGCGGCTTGGCGATGTCGTTGTCTTTTTCTTCGAGCGGCCAGTCTTCGTCAAGAGAGTCGGCGCAGCGGGCCTTGATATTGTCGGGGATGATGCCGCGCATGACGAGGTTCATGCGGGTGAGGTTGTAGGTGCTCTCGATGAGTTCCTGGGCGTAGTATTTCACTTTGTTTCGACCAGCAATGTGCTTGCTGACGGCCTTACCGATGGTGATGAGCAACGAACCCGACCCTGAGGTGGGGTCGTAGATTTCGAGCTCTGTTTTGTCTTGGTGGTGTTCGGCCACGATTTCCGACATGACCATAGCCACCTCGTGCGGCGTATAAAATTCGCCTGCCTTCTTGCCGGCACTGGCGGCGAAATTGCTGATGAGAAATTCATAGACATAGCCGAGTACGTCGTAGTCCTGGGTGCCGTCGGTGGGGATATCCTTGATGAGATCGATGAGTTTCCGGAGGGCTTTGGTCTGTGCGGCGGGGTTGTCGCCGAGCTTGCTGAGACCTTCACGCAGGGTTTTGAAGATGCCGCCGTAAACGGAGGCAAAGTTGGGATTCAGAAGGCGGTCGAAATTGCCCAATGCCGCGCTCAGCGTGGCAACATCGAAGTTGGCATTTTTCCCGAGCCAGGTGGAGAAGAGGTGTTCATAGGTGATGAAGAAGCCGATTTTGTTTTGGCATTCCTCGATGGCTTTTTTCATGTCTTTATCATCGTAGTCTTCCACGAGGTCCACGAGTTCTTCTTCCTGCCAGCCACAGTCCTGGGTGAAGTATTTCACTTCGGTGTCGGAGATAAACTTATAGAAGATGAGACCGAGGATATAGTCTTTATATTCGTTGGCGGCGATTTTGCTGCGCATGCTGTTGGCCGAAGCCCAGATGCGGTTGGCAAGTTGCTGTTTGTTCATATAGGATAGAGTATAGGATAAGATGTGAAACTGAACGGGCCGACGTATGTTTGCCCCTTTGTTTGTGGCCCACGCGAGACCTGAGCACTGACTTCCCTGCCATTACCATTACTAAGCCCCTGAAAGGCAGGGCGTGATGTCCTCCCCAGCATATTGGCGGACGGCGGCGACCAGTTTCTGCGAAATCTGCGCTCTGAACCACGAGGGGGCGATGACCTCCACCTGCGGGCCGTAGGAGAGGATGCGGGCCTCGAGTTCCTTGTTGGGGCGGAGGAAGAGGCGGATGGCATTCGGCAACGAGGCGTACAACGACTGCGAAGCATGGATGGGCTTGTTGACCACGTAGGGGAAACGGGCCTCATCGAAACGCAAGATGACTTCTTCGGGCTGCGGATGGTCTTCGGGAATGGTGACACCGACGACATCGCGGAAATAAGTGGCGAAATTGATGGTCTCGTTGGGAACGAAGGGCACATCAGAGGGGACGACCTTGACCATGCGGTCGAGGGCTTGATTGGTGAGCTGGCTGCCGCATGACGTCTGCTGTAGGCCGATAAGAAACCAACGCTGATTAAACTGCTTGAGGTGGTAGGGATGGACAACGGAACACGACTCGCCGCCGAAGAAGGGCTGATAGGTCACCTCCAACGGCTGATGATGGAGCGCGGCGTCAATGAGACGTCCCAAAAGGTCTATTCCCTTGAGGCGCTCATTTTGCTCGAAAGAAACTACCCCCTCTGTATTGGGCTTGATGCCGAAGCGACATTCGAGGTTGGAGATGACATCTTCCAGCCAGGCATTTCCCAAAATGCCGCGAAAGCGGTTCATGGCGCTGATGACCGACTGCAGGGCCACCATCTCTTCAACAGAGAGCGCATTGTTGAAGATGGAGAAATGGGGGTCGGCATAGCGGTAGTAGCTCTTTCTCCCAGAGATGGGAACGGCCTCAATGGGGGCATTCAGGGCGTCGGGGTCTTTCATGTAGCGGATGTCGTCGCGTATCTGGCGCAAACTCACGCTGGAACCGTTGATGGCGAAAAGTTTTTCGTTGACCAGCCGCAAGAGGTCCTCAATGGTGTATTTATGATGTAAATCACTGAAACAGCGGTCGAGAATCTGGTAACGAAGCTGGGCATTTTTGTTTGTCGGCATAAGAAATTCAAGGGTAATTATGACGTAAATTTAATGCTTTTTCCCCAATCGCCAAGATATTCTTATGCAGTATCTTCATTTTTTCTGCATAATGAAGATAGGCTGCACTATGAGGGGGTATATTTGCAGAGTAAAACCCCAAAATTAAACCTTTATCATGATGAAACGCTTACTGACTTTGTTGCTGGCCTTAGCTTTTGCCGGCACTGGATTTTCGCAAGGATTTTGGAGACTGATACCTGAGAAAAACTATTATACTCAGGAAACGGAATTTATTCCTGGCCACTATACTACTAAGGGCCAGTTGGATGCCGTTTTTTATCCAACGGGCAAAACATTAAAAGTGATCAGAGAATATAAAGGGCCAAACTACCTAAATATATATAGGGATGCCATTATGCACAATAACGGCAGGATTCCAAGCTCGGAACGAAGAATCTCCACACGACTCATGCAATCAGGCTTTTCCAAAGAGAAAACGGTTTCAGCCGCGATTTATTATCGAGGTATGGGCGATGACGGAGAAATTGATTCCCAAGGCTTTTCCAGTTTCTTTTACGCCTCCTACTCTGGCGAGGAATTAAAAAAGGCTGATTATGTCACCTTCGACTATTTCGACAAAGCCTTAGGCAAAAAGGAATCCTTCAAACTGAGCCTGGCTGGCTTTAGCGCATGCCTTTCAGAATTTGAAGCAGAGACAAGGAAAAAGGAAGAGCAGCCAATACGCAAGGAAGAAGAGGTTATGGACAACAGCATCGTTGAAGTACAGGCCGCTTATCCTGGTGGCGAGTCTGCGCTATTGAGATTCATTTCAGAAAATTTGATTTTGCCGCGCAGCACTCAAGAAGGAGAAGTTCAAGGAACTGTTGTGCTTCGCTTCCGTATAGAAATAGACGGCTCAGTCGGTAAAGTCGTCATCAAGAAAGGCCTTTCCAAAGAATGCGACCAGGCAGCCATTGATGTTGTCAGGAAACTGCATCTTTTCACGCCTGCACGCCAACAAGGTCATCCTGTTCCGGTGTGGTTCACGCTCCCCATCAGATTTCAATCAAAGACTGACTGACCAACTGCAAATATTCCCAGCCCCATAAGTTTCCTAACACCTCAGAAAGGGACATACGACATACAGGGCCAAGATAAATGGGACGAGGAACATGGCCGCAACCGTCATGCCATTTTGGCCCAAAAATCGCGCAGATTTTTTAGAGCAAATAGCATGGCGAGGGCGGAGGTGCTGCCCTTTTCAGGTAAGGTGTTCAAAATTAGAATATCAAAGGTTAGCGGTAGCGCCCTCGCAGCGGAGATTTGCACAGGCCCACGCTATCGTCTGTTGCGGCGCCAGCATTGTAGCTCACTTTGCTCGCAAAGTGAGGGCCACGAACACGTAGCGAACATGACCAAAGCTCTGGAGCATGACTTTGTTGGATTTTCAGCTCGTGCTTGGCCGCCACAATATTCGTCCCCCTCACTTTGCGAGCAAAGTGAGCTACAGTGCTTCGCCCCAGAACTTCGTCGCACCTTATTATTTAGCAAAAAACGCAAAGATTTTTTGAATTTTGAACACCCCACCTAATGCCCGTACCCCCCCTGATTACACCAGAGTATTAAAACGAAAGTGGCGCAGCCATGTATGGTAGTCATGCAGTAGTAGCGTTATTCCGGGGCTATTTGTCCATGAGGGAGGGATGTTAAGTTGGTATTCTTGTCGGGCCGCGTCCGCTCTTCGCGGCAGGGAGTTGCTTGCAGATGAAAAAACAAATATACGTATTAATTACAAGATGGCGGCAGCAGAATGACGCGCCACCCAGGGCGGAGCGGCTTTTAAAATTGCTTTTTAACTTGCTTACTGTGAAATAATTAAGCGCGGGAGTGGCGAGAGCTGAAAAATATTTGTATTTTTGCAATTCAGTGTTAGGCGTAATTGGCAATTCCGATTATTAAGGCATCAGCCAGTTGCATGTACGCCCCTTATGTCTGAACCTTTTAAATGGCCACGGGCCAACAAAACCTACGAACCAACATTAACTACAAACCTATCATTATTTAAATGAAAATCAAAAACCTACTCCTCGCTGCAGTCATGCTGTTTTCCATGCTGCAGGTGGCGCATGCTGATGATGCTTTCAGACTGCATCGCTACGACTCGTGGAAGGTGATGAAACTGCCGAAGGACGCCATTGTCTTTGCCGGCAACTCCATCACCGACATGCACGTGTGGGCCGAAGCTTTTGGCAACGACCCACGCATCGTCAACCGCGGAAACTCCGGCGGCTATAGTTATGAAGTGCTTGCCAACGTTGAAAGTTGGGTGCGCTTCAAGCCTGCTAAGGTGTTTATCAAAATCGGTACGAACGACTTGGGAACTAACTGCACGGAACAATCCATCGCCGACAACATCGCGAAGACGGTGGACATCATCCGCCGCGAAAGTCCCAACACGCAGATTTATTTGCAGAGCATCCTCCCTGCAAGAGACCAGGCGTACAAAAGTCCGAAGACCATTCAGGCAACGAACGAACTGATCAAGGCCATCGCTGACAAGAACGAGAACACGACCTACGTGGACCTCTATTCCCAAATGGGCGGCATCCTCAAAGGGGCGCCTTATTCGCTCGACAACCTCCACCTCGAAGCCTACGGCTACAAACTTTGGGTGGATGCCATCAAGGATTACGTTGGTCTCCCCTCTTCTTATCCTGCCAACACTGAAAAACTTCAGAACACGGCCGGCCTCGGCGGTGCGCACGGCATGCGTGCCACTTATTTCAGTGTCCTGCCCATCAAATCGACCGACGTTCTCTTCTTCGGCGACGAGATGGTGAAGAACGGTGAATGGAACGAATTGCTCCAGAACCAGAACGTGAAAAACCGCGGTTCATGGTGGGGCTACGGCGGCAACATTGCAACCGTCGGCAAATTCGTGGACGCCGCGTTCTCCAACAAGGGTAAAGGCGTGGTGCGCGAGAACCCGAAGAAGGTGTTGCTCTACACTGGAACGGAGGACATCAACGGCAGCACGGACTTGACCACCGTCAAGAACAACTATACGGCCCTGGTGAAGAAGCTCAAGAGCAACGTCTCTTCCAGCACGCCTATTGCGCTGGTCAGCCTGATGCCGACAGCGAATGCCAACAGCC
>ULVB01007944.1_pt1 | contig 19004 bp, 10 predicted proteins | sample 1959071 | NCBI WGS metagenome assembly ULVB01 (sample SAMEA4835776, study PRJEB28245) | human gut metagenome | biome: gut microbiome; material: fecal sample | place: Denmark | collected 2008 | reverse complement strand
CTTTTGGCAAGAGATATTGCGGCTATGGGAAAGGAATGCAGAAGGAAAATGTAAACGCTTACTCTTCCTAAATAGACATTTTGTGAGAAAATGTGCATATTTTATAAAAAATAAATGTTGCGCAAAAATAATAGCTAAAACTTGCTCAAAAAATATATGAATAACTTCCAAAAATATTCAAAATACACAAAAACAGTTTACTAATGTGAAGCGATAGTGCTAATATACAGTACATAGTGTTGTAAGAGCTTACAAATGTAAACGTTTACAACAAAGAGCAAGAACAGAAAACAGCGCAAAAAATTACGGAGATTAGAGCGCTACCGTAAAAAATGGGAGGATTGTATGAGTCGATGTAAGAGAAAAAGATTTCTGGCATTTATGTTGACCGTGGCTATGTTGCTGGGTGTCATGCCGGTGGATCTGCTGGGCGGTATTGCCAGTGTGAAGGCTGCGGAGACGGTCCATGAGGTGAACTTTACAAAGCTACCTGTAGAAGGAAAAAAAGATACGGATCCATTTACAAATGATATGATGGCAGACAGCTATTATGCACTTGTTGGAAGTGCAATGTGTAGATTAAACAGTGAAGCAACAAAAGTAAAAGCTGTTGAACTGTCAAATAAGGAAGGAAAATCTGCCATAAATTTTACGGTTAGTGGAACGGCAACCTTGGAAGTGAAATTTAGTAGTACTGGTGGTGGAAAAACCTCGAAACTGGCATTAAAAAAAGATGGAACACAGATAGCAGATTCTGTGAAGGAAGCTACAGGAACAACTGGTGAAACAGTAACTTACTCGAACCTTGCTACAGGTACTTACTCAATCATTAGTGCAGAAGGATTTACGGAGAGAAGCGTTCGAATCATAAGTATTAAGGTAACAGAGACATCGCAGGATGTTCCCGCAGGTGCAACCGTTTCTGGTAACATTGCAGTTGTAGATAACACGAACGGATTGGTGCAGGAAGGCCAAAAGGTTAGCCTGACCGCAGCAGAGAACAAAGATACAGTAGAGTTAGCTGTAGGAGTTGAAAATGAGGATATTACCTTGAGTGCCGGAACTAAGTACAACATCGTTGCTCCGAACGAGAATGTCCGCGCTGTTGCAGAAGACGGTAAGACCACCATTACCACCGGTACGGAAGCTTTTAGCACTACCATTACCTTAGGTAAGGCAAAAGTAGAAGCACTGGTAAAACTGGCAGAAGGTTCTGAACTGGAGAATGGTGCGACTTTAACATTGATCAATACAGCAGATGCTGGTGATACTGTTCAGCTGACACCTAATGGAACAGTACCCCTTAAGGTAGGTGCAACCTACGAGATTTCTACGAGTATGGCATTAGCTGATGCGAAAGTAAATGGTGAAAAAACGGTTACTGTTACAGAAGAAACTACAGAGCTGATCATTTCTATAGAATCCACACAGGTAGCGACAACGATCACTGTGAAAGATGCAGATGGTCTGCTGGGTGATGGAGCGGTGACATTGACCAATATGAAAGATACTGCCGACGTACATAGCTTTAAGAGTGGAGAAGCAGTATCTCTGACGATTGGAGAGGTATATAAAGTAAGCTGCGCAGTAAACAACGCAATTATTAAGATCAATAACAGTACAATATACAAAGCGTCAAGAGAAACTACAAATGCAAATGTGGTTATAAGTGCAAAAGATGCAGATTTGCATGAACTGGATCTGAGCGGTGGACTGTTAAAAGGACAGACTTATGAAGGCGGTATTTCTGTTCTGGCAGATATGCCTTATACATCGAATACGTTAGAGGCATGTGGTGTTTTATATGAGGGAACCGTACAGACCCCGAAAGAGAATCCTTCACCAAATAATGGAGCAATCCCTACTACCGGTGCTGCGGTGAAACTGGTTGCAGAAAAGGCGGGTAAGCTGAAGGTTACAGTATCCCTTGTAAGCAAAGTTTACTATTTCCTGGAAGAGACTGCAAACGGTCCCAAGGAAGTATTGAAATTTGATAATACAACAAATACACAAACTGGTGGAAAGGTTCTGATTCTTCCGGTAGAAGCAGGAAAAACTTATTATTTATATACACACGGATCCAAAATCAAGATGTATGGAATTACCGTAGATTACAGAACGTCTCTGGATTGGAACAAAATCGAGACTCCCGTACTTGGAACTCCTTCTGTAAAGGGAGGAACAATTTCTGTTCCTTACACTGCACAGGTAGGTGGAATTTATGCAGAGACCTTGGATGTGACTATGTACGATGCAAATGGTAAGGCGGTAAATAAACAGTCTATAACTGCCGAAGGAGAATCCGGAGTAGCAGAATTCACACCGGCAGCATCCGGTACTTACAGCTTTAAAGCAGAGTTGATCCGTACCGGCGAAGCTTCTAAGGTAAGTAATACGACAACCAGCGTTAACTTTGTCCTTCCTATGGCAACTCCCGCAGGCTTAAACGCCGAGAACAAAGGCCATGGCAACGTGAAGCTGACCTGGCAGGCTGTTCCGGAAGCGGAGAACTACACAGTATATGTGGATGGCAAGGTATATGCAGAGGGTGTGACAAAGTTATTACAGAAAATTTCAGGACTGACCGTAGGACAGGAATATACTTTCGGAGTTGCGGCAGTCAGAGGAAATGATATTTCCAAACCGGCAGAGGTGAAATTAACGATAACAGAAGATGCAGTAAAGACCTGGAATTATTCCGCATTCGGTTCCAGCGTAGATACGATGTCAGAAGGCGGCAAGAACAATGGTTTCAGCGGAAGTTATGATACCCAGGATCTGAAAGTATGGAGTATGAACAGCAAGGGTAAGCTGGTACCGAACTCCACCGATGGTGTGGCATTCTACTATACCACCATTGATCCTGAGACAGAGAACTTTACACTGTCCGCAGATGTAACCGTAGATAGTTGGAAGTTTACCAATGGTCAGGAAGGCTTCGGCCTGATGGCAGCAGACCGTGTGGGAGAGAACGGTTCCGGTAATTCTTTCTGGAACAACTCTTATATGGTAAGTGCGACCAAGGTGGAATATTTCTGGGATGCAGAGGCCGGTCAGGTATCTGATGCCGGAGATAAGTACACCATGAAGCTGGGTGTCGGATCTCAGGAGAAAATCGGTGTAACACCGGAGAATCTTGCGGCAGACACTGTAGTAGATGATTTCCAGACGGCCATGAGAACACTTGAGACCAGTGCCGTAGCAAGTGGGCAGGGTGCCGGAACTTATAATATGGTAGGCGGATATGAGGCAGCATTAAAGGATATCACAGATGTCAATCCACAGACAACCTTCCATATGACGATCCAGAGAAACAATACCGGATATTTCTTAAGCTATACCAATGCAGCTACCGGAGAGACCGTGACCAACAAATATTACCACGGTGACAACGGTGATGAACTGACCAGACTGGATGAAAACAATATTTATGTAGGCTTCTATGCTTCCAGAAGTGCTAAGGTAAGCTTCAGCAATATGAGCCTGACCACAGTGGCTCCGGAAAACGATGCACCTGCAGAAGCAAGACCGATTACTTATGTAACCCCGAACTTCAGCATTGAGTCTGCCAAGGTTGCCAACAATGCAAACTATGAGATGGTATACTACGGCAATGCCGATGGCGTTCTGAGTATTACGAACAGCAAGGGGGAGGCAGTGGTATCCGGACAGCATGTGGATGCCAAGACCAAGTTCCGTGTCAATACGGTTCTGGAGCAGGGCAGCAATACTTTTGCAGTGGAGTTCACACCGGATGCAGATTACAAGCCTGCAAAGTATTCTCTTTTAAGCAGTTATGATACTGTGAAATTTGATTTCAACGTAACCTATAATGTAAAAGACAGAAGTTATATTTATGTAAGTCCCGACGGCAGAAGCTATGGAAGCGGTGCAAAGGATGATCCTGTAGATATTTATACCGCAGTGAAGAGTGCTGCTCCCGGACGGACGATCCTGTTAAAGGGCGGAACTTATGCACTGGACAAGACAGTCATTGTAGAAAGAGGTGTTAACGGAACCGCAGATGCGAAGATTTACATGATCGCAGATCCGGAAGCTGCCACACGCCCGGTACTGGATTTCCAGGGAAGATGTGCAGGTATGATCCTGGCAGGCGATTATTGGTATTTCCAGGGATTTGATGTTACGAGATCCGCAAATGCGCAGAAGGGTATTCAGGTATCCGGAAGCTACAACACTGTGGACAACGTAATGACCTACAAAAATGGTAATACCGGTCTTCAGATCAGCAGATATAAGAGCACAGATAACTGGGAAGACTGGCCGTCCCACAACCTGATCCTGAACTGTACTTCTTATCTGAATGCAGATGCGGGATATGAGGATGCGGATGGATTTGCGGCTAAACTGACGGTAGCAGACGGCAACGTATTTGACGGATGTATCGCAGCATACAATGCCGATGACGGTTGGGATCTGTTCGCCAAGGTAGAGACCGGAGCTATCGGTCAGGTGGTCATTCAGAACTGCGTGGCATTCAAGAACGGTTATGTACTGGATGAGAACGGACAGGAAGTAGATGCCGGTAACGGTAACGGCTTCAAGATGGGTGGTTCCAGCATCAGCGGACATCATATTTTGCGCAACAGTGTATCATTCGGCAATAAGGCAAAGGGTATTGATTCCAACAGCTGTCCGGATATTGAGGCATATTCTTCTACCAGTTATAACAATGAGTCCTTTAACGTGGCATTCTATACAAATGACGCAAAGAATACTGCATTTATAGCAAAAGGAATCCTGTCCTTTAAGGATAGCAGCAATGCAGCAGGGCAGACGGTTGCAGAACAGTTCAAACCGAAAGGAACTCAGGAGACCAGTGCCTACGAAAATGCAATGAACTATTATTGGAGAGGCAAAAACTCTACCAACAGTGAAGGAATAGCAGCTACAGCAGAATGGTTCCAGAACATGGATATGAACAGTGCAATTCACGGAGGCATTCGCAGAAATACGGACGGTACCATCAATATGAACGGTTTCCTGGCAGTGACTTCCGCAGTACCAGCAGGTGTTGGAGCCAGAATGACCGGAACCCCTTCTGCTGTATTTACGGTAGCGGCAGATGTGGTGAACAACGATGATGACGATGATGATGACAACAGCGGTTCCTCTGCAGCACCTGCAGTAGACTGGACGGATGTAAGCAACTCTGTACAGGATAAGGTGGCAGAGATGATGAAAAATCCTGCTATTGCAAGTGTCAACATGAACTTTGTATGCAGCGGTGAAGTCAAGGTGCCTCAGAATGTACTGAATACCATTAAAGGTACGAAGCTGACGGTGGCATTCCACAGCGGAAACGGTGTGGCACTGAGCATCAGTGGACAGGATCTGAAGAATAAAGATCTGTCAAAGATTCAGAATATTGATCTGACAGTAGACCAGACGAGCAACACAATCCCGGCAAATGTGGTATCCGCAAAGTCCGGAACCGTGAACAGACAGCTGGGTATCAGAGATACCGGCAGCTTCGGAGTGAATGTCAACATTCATGTAAATGTAGGCAAGGACAATTCCGGCAAGAGTGCAAACCTGTATCGCTATAATACAGAGAAGGGACGCCTGGAGTATTGCGGATCCTTTACCGTAACTTTCACCGGACAATCCATGTTCGCATTGAAGCGCGGCGGCAATTATCTGGTAACTGTTACTGACCGCAGACCTTCCGAGAGCATCTGGTATACAGAGGGCGGTTATACGGTAAAGAGTGGTGATACGCTTTCCAAGATCGCTAGGAGAAATCACATGACTCTGGCACAATTGCTTCGCAGAAATGTACAGATTACAAACCAGAATGTGATCAGAGTTGGTCAGAAACTGAATCTGGACTGATCGTAAAAACTGTAAGAGATAGAGAAAAAGGACAAGACGGGAAACTGAAAAACGAGAAAACGGATGGCTTGGGAGGGCCATCCGTTTTTTGTGTATACGATGAGTCAGCCTACTCGATTGGAAATATTTTATTGCACTTGATTGGGGTTCTTCTTTCCACTTTCGAAATCCAGAGCATTCTGCAAGGTAGTCTCTGCAATGGCTTCCAGTGCTTCTTTTGTGAAAAATCCCTGATGGGATGTGATCATGACATTGGGGAAGGACAAAAGCCTTGCGGTGGTAGAATGCTCCAGAATCTCATCGGAACGATCCTCGAAGACGTTTTTCGTCTCTTCTTCATAGACATCCAGACCGACCCCGGCGAACTTGTGCAGGCGGATGCCCTCGATAAGATCCTCGGTCTTGACCAGAGCACCCCGGGAAGTGTTTACCAGAATGACGCCATCCTTCATTTTCTTGATGGTGTCAAGCTGGATCAGGTGGTAGGTGGAATCCATCAGCGGGCAGTGAAGGGAGATCAGATCACTTTGCGCCAGTAATTCGTCTAAGGTCACATAGGTGACGAAGTCTTTCAGATCCGGGTTCTCGTAGACATCGTAGGCGATGACTTTCATGCCGAAACCGTTACAGATCCGGCACATAGCTGCACCGATCCGGCCGGTTCCGATGATTCCGGCAATCTTACCATAGAAATTGAAGCCCATGAGTCCGGCGAGGCTGAAATCATTTTCCCGGACCTTGTTATAGGCTTTGTATAAGCGGCGGTTGCAGGCCAGAGCCAGAGCCATGGCATGCTCTGCGACAGCTTCCGGAGAATAACCGGGGACACGCATGACACATATGTCATATGCAGCTGCCTTTTCCAGATCCACGTTGTTGTATCCTGCGCAACGCAGCAGGACCAGACGGACACCTTTTTCGTGGAGAATTTTTAATGTGGCTTCGCTCACATTGGAGCTGACGAAAGCACAGACGGCATCGAAGCCGTCGGCCAGAGCAGCAGTACGGGGATCCAGATCCGACCGGATGTAATCAATCTGGATGCCGGGATATTTTTTCAGAGTTGCCTCGAAAGATTCTTTATCATAGCTTTTGGTATCATAAAATAATATTTTCATAACAGTCCTCCTCGGGTTGATTTTTATAGTATGTGTATCGTTATTTTTAATCATACCCAGATTTGGCTTTACTATAGCTCAAAATATGGGAATTGTCTATCATATTTAAAAAGTGAAATCGAGAAAAATTATAAAAATGATGCAGATATGATGCAATCGGCAGATATACTGGCATCAGGAGGCGAGGAGTATGAAAAAAATATTTTTTGCAGCAGTATTTGCAGGAGCACTGTTAGGTTTTACATCCTGCGGAAACCGGGAGATGGTGACGGATCCGGAGATGGAGACAGTTATAGACAGCATCAAGGAGACACAGAGCGGTCAGACGACGGAAGAGACGACGGCCGGGACTGAGGAGACTTCGGAAGTGCCCACACAGACGGAACCGACAGAAGGCCAGAGTGAAATACAGGGAAGTGAATGGGTGCAGTTTACCACAGAGGATCACGAGGGCAGCAGTGATCCCGAAGACAAGACCAGAAGTTATACCTATTACTATCCAACAGTTACAGTGACGATTCCGGGCAATGAGACGGTGCAGATGAAGATTCAGAAAGAGCTGGATGAATATGTAGACAGTTTTGTAGAAGGAATCAAGAACGGGGAGTTTGGTACACTTTATGAGGATATGCCGGTGTATGAGCAGAGCTATGAGGATCTTACTTTCCATGTGATCCGCGCGGATGATAAGGTGATCAGCCTGTCGTGGGGGCTGGAAGGGTATGATCAGGGGGCTCATGGATGGTATACTTTGTACTATATGAACTATTATACGCAGACCGGAGAGAGAATTACTTTTGACAGTCTGGGGAGCGGATTCCGCGACAAAGCACTGGAACTTGTGACAGCAAAGGCAGCGGAAATGCAGGCAAAAGAGGACTGCTTCTTTAACGATTACGAGAAGAGTATCAAACTGGTGGTGTTGGATGGTACGGAAGATTTGAATGCTATCTATCAGGAAATTTATGGGCCGGACATTGCAGGTACGGATAATGGCCCCGCAGACCCTACATTCTACATTACAGAGGATGGCGTTGTATTTGAATCCGGCCAGTATGTATTACAGTCCTATGCAGTTGGAATTGTTGACTTTGAGATTCCGGCAGCAGACTTCGGGGATGATCTCACAGCAGATATTTTTTAATGGAGTACAGGATGCTGGCGGGTATATTTGCAAAATATAGGACTTTACATGGGCGGGCACCGTGTATATAATAAGTACATCTGGAATGAGGTTCTCCCGGAAGCACAGGCTTCGAACCGCCGGAATTTGAACATACGAATTCGATTTGGCTGATGACTTCTGCAGAATATGCAGGGGACACCAGCCTTTTTTGTTGGAATTCAAAATGTCCTGCTGCGAGAAAACGGAGGAATTTTTATGCTTACATCACTGGGACTGATCTTTTTACTGGGATTACTCATGGCGGCGGTCTGCCAGAGGATTCATCTGCCCCGTATTATCGGAATGCTGCTTACGGGTATTATTCTGGGACCTTATGTGTTGGATCTGCTGGATGTGTCAATCCTGAATATCCCATCGGAACTGCGGCAGATCGCGCTGATCATCATTTTATTGAAGGCCGGATTATCATTGGATCTGAAGGATCTGAAAAAAGTGGGCCGCTCCGCAGTCATGCTGGCTTGTGTTCCTGCCACTTGCGAACTGCTGGCTTTTGTGATATTTGCACCCATGATCCTTAACATCAGCAGAGTGGATGCAGCGGTCATGGGAGCAGTTCTGGCAGCAGTGTCACCTGCGGTTGTGGTGCCGCGGATGGTACATCTTATGGAAAGTGGCTATGGTATGGAGAAAAGCATTCCGCAGATGATTCTGGCTGGGGCATCCTGTGATGACATCTATGTCATAGTATTGTTTTCCACTTTTGTTGGAATGGCACAGGGTGGACAGGTCAATGCCCTGGATTTTGTGAATATCCCGGTATCGATCCTGACGGGTGTGTTGTTCGGTGCATTGGTGGGTTGGCTGCTGGGGCAGCTTTTTGAACTGTTGTACCGAAAGGGCAGTTATGTGCGCAACAGCATGAAAGTTATTATCATCATGGGTTTGTCCTTCTTATTAATGGCTTTGGAAACCCTGTTAAAGGGGACCGTGGCGTTCTCCGGCCTGTTGGCGGTGGTGAGCATGGCCTGCGCGCTGAAAATACGGGCACCTAGGGAAGTCACCGGCAGACTGTCTACTAAATTCGGTAAACTGTGGCTGGCAGCGGAGGTAGTACTGTTCGTGCTGGTGGGCGCGGCAGTGGATATCCGCTATACTATGGAAGCTGGACCGGCAGCGGTGGGGATGATCCTGCTGGCGCTGCTGTTCCGTTCCGCCGGTGTAGCACTGTGCCTGTTGGGAACGGATCTCAATAAGAAGGAGAGGACGTTTTGCGTGATAGCCTATCTGCCGAAGGCCACAGTGCAGGCTGCTATCGGCTCTGTGCCGTTATCGATGGGATTGTCCTGCGGCAAGATCGTTCTGTCCGTGGCTGTGCTGGCCATCCTTATCACAGCCCCGCTGGGAGCACTGGGAATGGATGCCACATACCGGAAGCTGCTTCAGAAAAATGGAGAAAATAATATCATTTGACAGCCATCCGGCACGTGATCGAGTCCCGGAAGGAAGCCGCAAAAACGTCCACAACATCTACACCATAAGAACCGCAGGCACGCTCTCGCTCTGGCGCAGAACGTAGCGGTACATAATTGACCCCAATACGGTCAATAAGTACCGACGTCTGCTTACGGCCTGCTTGTCCTTATGGTGTAGATGTTGTAGCGCAAACTACGAATATCCAATGCAAAACCCCGGCAGCTACAACAACTGCCGGGGTTTTAAGGAGGATAGAAATCGTTTTAAACTATGTACATCAGGTTTATTAACCCATGGTAATAACTACGTTGTACTCTTCCTTGCCCTTTTCGTAAGGAATGATGTGTCCGTCTACTGCCTTGCCGTCCACGGTCATGGATACGACACCCTTTTCCACGTTCTGAGGGTTCTTCACCTGAATGTGATAGATGCCCTCACGGAACTTACGGGTGATGGAGAAATCACCGAAGCCCTTGGGAATACAAGGATCTACGGACAATCCCTGATGAGTGGGATATACACCCAGTATGTATTGGGAGATATTTACGAAAGTCCATGCAGCAGTACCGGTCAGCCAGCTGTTCTTTGCCTCGCCGTAGAATTTTGCATCCTTACCGGCTACCATCTGGGAATATACATAAGGCTCGGTACGATGGATCTCACTGATATCCTCAATGTATGCGGGACAGGTCTTACGGTAGATCTCGAAAGCTCTGTCACCTCTGCCCAGAACGGTCTCTGCGATGGATACCCAGGGATTGTTGTGGCAGAAGATACCGGCATTCTCCTTATATCCGGGGGGATAAGAGGATACTTCACCAAGTTCGAGGTGATACTCCGTGTATGCAGGTTGTAAGATCATGACACCATACTTGGTATCCAGTCTCTCTTTTACAGAATTCAATGCCTTTTCGGCAAGTCCTTCCTTCACACCGACACCGGCCAGTACGCAGAAGCCCTGAGGCTCGATGTAGATCTGACCTTCGCGGCATTCCCTGGAACCTACTTTGTGGCTGTAAGCATCGTAAGCACGTACAAACCAATCGCCGTCCCAACCATCCTTCAGGATCGCATCGTACATTGCCTGTACTTCCTTACGTGCGCGGGCTGCTTCGGTATCGTCACCCATCAGCTCGCACAGCTGAGCATATTCTTCGCCGTATTTTACGAACATACCGGCAATGAATACGGATTCTGCAACGGGTCCTTCACTGGGACCGAAGGTCTGGAAAGATTCTCCGGGATGAGCGGAGAAGCAGTTCAGGTTCAGACAGTCATTCCAGTCGGCGCGGCCGATCAGAGGCAGATTGTGAGGGCCTTTGTGGTTGATGATATAGTCTAAGGAGCGTTTTAAGTGATCCATCAGAGGAGCAGCTACGCTCATATCGTTGTCAAAAGGAACCATCTGGGTCAGGATGGAGGTATCGCCGGTCTCTCTTACATAAGCACTGGTACCTGCAATGAGCCACAGAGGATCATCATTGAAGCCACTGCCGATATCGGAGTTGCCTTTCTTGGTCAGAGGCTGGTACTGATGGTAAGCACTGCCGTCCTGGAACTGGGTGGAAGCGATATCAATGATACGCTCTCTTGCACGGTCCGGAATCAGATGTACGAAACCGAGCAGATCCTGACAGGAATCACGGAAACCCATACCACGGCCGATTCCGGATTCGTAATAGGAAGCGGAACGGGACATGTTGAAAGTAACCATACACTGATACTGGTTCCAGGTGTTGACCATACGGTTGACTTTCTCGTCAGCGGAATCTACCGTGTAGCGTGCCAGCAGCTGTTTCCAGTAAGCCTGTAATGCTGCAAAAGCCTCATCTACCTGTGCATCGGTCTGGTATTTTGCCAGCATTTCTTTGGCACGGGTCTTGTTGATCACACCGTAGGATTCCCATTTCTCGTCTTCGGGGTTCTCGATGTAGCCCAGAACGAAGATAAAGGTCTTGGTCTCACCGGCTGCCAGATCCACGTTGATCTGATGGGAAGCGATGGGAGACCAGCCGCTTGCCATGGAATTCGTGCACTTGCCGTTCTCTACAGCTTCGGGAGAATCAGCCCCCCTGTAAGCACCCAGGAAAGCATCTCTGCTGGTATCGAAACCGTCAATCTTCGTATTTACGGAATAGATCGCATAATGATTACGACGCTCACGGTACTCGGTCTTGTGATAAATGGTGGAATCCTGTACCTCGACCTCACCGGTGCTTAAGTTACGCTGGAAATTCTTCATATCATCGTCAGCGTTCCACAGACACCACTCTACATAAGAGAATACGGACAGCTTCTTGTCCTCGGAGCTACCGTTGGTCAGGGTCAGCTGGGAGATCTCGCAATTATCGTTCAGAGGAACGAAGGAGAGCACGGAAGCCTTGACACCGTTCTTGGAAGAGGTGAAGCGGCTGTAACCGATACCGTGGCGGCACTCGTAGGAGTCCAGTTCAGTCTTCGTAGGCTGCCAGCCGGGGTTCCATACGGTATCTCCGTCCTTAATGTACAGATATTTACCGTTGATGTCGGCCGGTACGTTATTATAACGATAACGGGTCAGACGCAGCAGCTTTGCATCTTTATAGAAAGTATATCCGCCGCAGGTGTTGGATATCAGACTGAAAAACTCATTGCAGCCCAGGTAGTTGATCCAGGGAAGCGGAGTCTTGGGAGTGGTGATGACATATTCCTGATGCACATCATCAAAATGACCATACTTCATAAGAAAATCTCCTTCTTTCATGTTGTTGTATGTTGAGTGTTTGTTTTTTCGCTGCGGAGTGCTTAATGTTAAGTAAACGATTAAGTGCTCCGGATTTCTGATTTGTATTATACAGAAGCAAAGGGAAAAATGCAATACGAATCTTGAAAAAGCCCGTAAAATGCGCAATGTATACAAAAACAGTGGGGAAACATGGGCAGAAGATACAAAATGAAAGAACCTTCGAAACACCGGTTTTACGAAACAAAATAATAGCAAACGTTATCGCACACTTTGCCTTTATATAGAAGAAACACAATCTATGTACAAACCAAATGTACAAAACAGCCTATCTGAAATTGTTAATTATAGACAAAGTGGATACTTTTTTGAAAAAAACTGCAAAAAAGTATTGCAAAATGCTCAAAGGTGTTATATATTAAAACTACGAAAACGATTAAGTTACAAAACAGGTCGGACGGAATGACGAAGACATGGAACAGGAGAAAGATATGGCATCACTGAAAGACATTTCCAAGATTTGTGGAGTCTCCGTTGCAACTGTCAGCAAGGCACTGAACGACCACAAGGACATTGGAGAAGAAACAAAAGCAAATATCAGACGGGTCGCAAAGGAAATGGGATATTCCCCGAACCTTTCCGCAAGAGCTTTGAAGACGAACAGGACCTACGGCATCGGAGTCCTCTTTGCAGATGAAGCCAGAAGCGGTCTTACCCACGATTACTTTTCCAGTGTGCTGGACAGTTTCAAGAGGACGGCAGAGAAGAGCGGTTACGACATTACATTCATTAATAGCTGCAAGAACCGGCCGGATCGGATGTCCTACCTGGAACACAGTAGGTACAGAGGCTTTGACGGAGTGGTGCTCGCCTGTATTGATTTCGGAGATCCCGAAGTCATCGAACTGGTACAGAGTTCCATCCCGGTAGTCACCATTGACTACCTGTTCAACAATCGTATCGCAATCATGTCGGACAATGTTGCGGGAATGAAAGAACTGCTGGAGTACATATATAGTAGAGGACATAGGAAAATTGCTTATATTCACGGAGCAATGTCAGCGGTTACCTCGGGACGGTTGTCCAGCTTCTACCGGACGGCGGAACGTCTGGGACTGGAGATTCCGGACGAGTATATCAGAGAAGCAGCTTACAGAGACACAACAACAACCTATCGTGTGACCAATGAACTGCTGGATCTCCCGAATCCACCGACATGCATCATCTATCCGGATGACTTTGCTTCTTTCGGAGGCATCAACGCTATCAGACAGAGAGGATTACAGATCCCTGAAGATATCTCGGTAGCAGGCTATGATGGCATACAGGCAGCAAGGCAGTTGGAGCCCAGACTGACCACAGTCCAACAGGACACAGAACAGATCGGATGCCTGGCAGCCAGAGAACTGATCAGTCTCATTGAGAGACCGAAGACCACCATCATAGAACAGGTCATCGTACCCGGGAAAGTTGCTGAAGGCAAGTCGGTGGCCAGAATTCCGACAGACAATTAATCAGGCATTTATATGGAAGCGACGCAACCGCCGACATATGAATATAAATGCAACAAACACTTACAACAAACATTCAACAAAAAATGGGAGGAAACAAACATGAAGAAAAAAGTACTTAGTGCTTTACTTACAACTGCTATGCTTGCCAGCATGCTGGTAGGTTGTGGCAGCAGCAATGAAGCTCCTGCAGCATCCACCGATGCGGCACCCGCAGCTTCCACCGAAGCTAAGACCGAGGCGCCTGCATCCACCGAGGCAGCAGAGCCTGCAGCAGCAGAGGAAGGCAAAGTCTTCAACATCTACTGCTGGAACGAAGAGTTCAAGAGCCGTCTGACAGATCATTATCCCGGATATGAAGAAGTAGACGGAACCACCGGTAAGATCGGTGACATCACTGTAAAGTGGAACATCACTCCTTCTGATGACAACGCTTATCAGAACAATCTGGATGAAACACTGTTAAAGCAGGCTGATGCAGCAGCTGATGACAAGATCGACCTGTTCCTGATTGAGGCTGACTACGCATTGAAATATGTTGATACCGACTACACAATGCCTGTTAAGGATCTGGGCATCACCGATGCAGATCTGGCTAACCAGTATCAGTACACCAAGGATGTTGTTACCGACTCCAACGGCAATCTGAAGGGTGTTTCATGGCAGGGCTGCCCCGGCGTTCTGATTTACAACCGTGAGGCTGCTAAGGCTGTTCTGGGAACCGATGATCCTGCAGAGGTTCAGAAGTCTGTATCTGATTGGGATACCTTCACCGCAACCGCTGAGAAGATGAAAGCAGCCGGTTACAACATGGTATCTTCCGTAAACGATACTTATCGTGTATACTCCAACAATGTATCCAGCAAATGGGTACAGGATGGCAAGATCGTAATCGATGACAACCTGATGAAGTGGGTTGATGACTCCAAGAAGATGGTTGACGCTAAGGAGACCGGTACCTTCGACCTGTGGTCTGATGACTGGAGCAAAGGATTCTATCCCGATGGCAAAGTATTCTGCTACTTTGGACCCGCTTGGCTGATCAACTTCTCCATGGCAGCTGATACCGATGGATCTATCGCAAATCAGGGTGGCTGGGGCGCTACTGAAGGACCTCAGGGCTTTTTCTGGGGCGGTACTTGGATCTGCGGTGCTACCGGAACTGACAACGCTTCTCTGGTTAAGGATATCATCCTGAAGATGACCACTGATGAAGACATCATGAAAGAGATCGTTGTAGCTGATGATGATTTCGTAAACAACAAACCCGCTATGGAAGCTATGGCAGCAGATACCTCTTATCAGAGCAAGGTATTGGGCGGACAGAACCCTCTGGCTATGTTCTGCGCAGGCGCTGAGAAGATCGATCTGAGCAACCTGTCTGCATACGATCAGGGATGTAACGAAGAGTTCCAGCATGCTATGAAGAACTACTTCGATGGCAAGGCTTCTCTGGATGATGCACTGGATCTGTTCTACAAGGGTGTAGAAGAGAAGTATCCTGAGCTTACTCACTAATCCGAAATGATAAGCGAATAGCGAAACAATAAGGAATTGAGAACCGTGCCTGCCTGGCTGGTCAGGTAGGCACGGTTTTTCTCTCAAAATTCCCGGTTGGCAGAAGCTTTTTTCAGAAGAAGATAATTAAGAACAAAAAGAAGAGAGCTGCTGCGAGCCTGATCGGAAACAAAGAAAGGCACGAAAAACGTAAAGTCGCTAAGAGAGCATGACGGCAAAAGGGAGGAATCATTATGGCAAAGGTAAAACGCGGAAAGGTGGTACGCTATAATAAGTGGGGTTATATTTTCCTGATCCCCTTTGTAGTAGTGTATGTATTATTCCAGTTGATCCCGTTATTCAGGACATTTTATTACAGCTTTTTTGAAAATTATCGTTCCGGACTGACACAGATCGGACCGAATTTCATCGGATTTGGTAACTATGCAAAGCTGTTGTCCAATCCGGACCTGTGGATGTACACCAAGAATACATTGATCATGTGGGTACTGGGATTTGTACCGCAGATCATCATATCTCTGCTTCTGGGTGCATGGTTCTCGGATCCCAGCCTTAGATTAAAGGGACAGAGATTCTTCAAGACAGTTATCTATCTGCCGAACCTGATCATGGCTTCCGCATTTGCAATGTTGTTCTTCACGCTGTTCTCTGATGGTGGTCCTATCAATGAAATGCTGATGCAGATCGGAATCTTAAAAGAGCCATATCAGTTCCTTACAAACATATGGAGTACCAGAGGTCTGGTAGCATTGATGAACTTCCTGATGTGGTTTGGTAATACAACGATCCTCCTGATGGCAGGTATGATGGGTATCGATACTTCCCTCTTCGAGGCAGCCGAGGTAGACGGAGCAACCTCTACCCAGGTATTCTTCAAGATTACATTACCTTTGTTGAAGCCGATTCTGATCTACGTAATGATCACATCCCTGATCGGTGGTCTGCAGATGTTCGATGTACCTCAGATTCTGACCAACGGTAAGGGCGATCCTATGAGATCCAGCATGACCCTGATCATGTACCTGAACAACCATTTGTACAGTAAGAACTACGGAATGAGTGGTGCGTTGTCTGTAATGTTGTTCATTATCACAGGTATCCTGAGCTTGATCGTATTTAAGTTCTCGAACGGCAAACAGGATAAGTAGGAGGTGGCAGAAATGTTGAGCGTAGAAACAAACGAGACAAAAAAAGGTCTGGGCATTCATGCCAGAAGAGCACTTGCATATATCGTACTGGTTATTATGAGTTTTCTCTGCCTGTTTTGGTTCTATATACTGTTTGTAAATGCAACCAGATCCAAAGGCGAGCTGACACAGGGATTTACCCTGCTGCCCAGCACACATCTGATCCAGAACTGGAAGGGTGTCATGGCAGGACCCCTGCCGGTAGTCAGAGGTATGATCAACAGCCTTGTAGTAGCAACCTGCAGTGCTGTGCTGTGTACCTACTTCTCTACCATGACCGCATATGCGATCCATGTATATGATTTTAAGTTAAAGAAGTTCATGTTTACCTTTATCCTGGCAATCATGACCATTCCTACCCAGGTTACCGCACTCGGATTTATCCAGTTGGTAGCTGATATGAAGCTGGAGGATAACTTTATCCCCCTGATCATCCCGGCAATCGCAGCACCTGCTACTTTCTTCTATATGAAGCAGTACATGGAAAGTGCATTGCCCCTGTCTCTGGTAGAGGCAGCCAGAATCGATGGTTCCGGTGAGTTCCGTACATTTAATTCCATCGTATTGCCGCTGATGAAGCCGGCAATCGCAGTACAGGCGATCTTCACTTTCGTAGCGAACTGGAATAACTACTTCACACCGGCACTGGTTCTGCATGATGACAAGATGAAGACATTACCTATCCTGATCGCTCAGCTGCGTTCCGCAGACTTCCTGAAGTTTGATATGGGTCAGGTGTATGTAACGATTGCATTCTCTATCTTCCCTGTTATCATCGTATACCTGTTCCTTTCCAAGTACATTGTCCAGGGCGTGGCAATGGGAAGCGTCAAGGGTTAATATTTCGCCAGCAACATTCAATACATAAATCTCTCCTGAAAAGCGGCACTCTTCCCCGGAGTGGCGCTTTTCGCTTGCAAAAAAACGGGGAAACGGGTATAAAATAAAGAGAAGAGTGAACGTGTATTTTGAGGAAGAAAGAGGTAATTGCCATGCAGATGTATGAGGTGACAGCACTGGCACCGGAAGGACCGGAGGAAGTCTATCAGGCGATGGTGTTTGCAGAAGATGAAGATGATGCCTTGAACCAGCTGGAGGAACAGCTGAAGGAGCAGGGTATTGCCCATGGAATGTGTATGGCGGAAGAAGTGTAGTGTAAAGTGTGAAAAGAACTTCTAATCACTCAGAGCAAAGGCTCTTTCGCGAAGAAGTTCTATGTTTCACACGCAAATTTGCGCCAATGCGCAAACTTTGCAGGTTATGGAAGGATGTGAGTGTTGCAAATGGAAAATTCCTATCGTTTTTTTGAGAATAAAGATTGTAAATATTTCCCTTGCCACAAGGGACTTGCAGATTTCAACTGCCTGTTCTGCTACTGCCCCATGTACCGCTTGGAGCACTGCCCCGGGAATCCCAGGTATTTCGAGAAAAATGGCAGACGGATCAAGGATTGCTCGGGCTGCACCTTCCCGCATGATCCGGAGCATTATGATACGATCATGCAGATCCTGCGGGAGGCATAACACATTTTTCTGGAAAATAAACACGTTTTTTTGCATATTTTTCTAAAACGAAAAGCCGATAGTCTGTTTTGACAGATTACCGGCTTTTTATGTGCGGAGACGGTGGGATTTGAACCCACGTGCCCCGGAGGGCTAACGCATTTCGAGTGCGCCCCGTTATGACCACTTCGATACGTCTCCAAAAGATTACAACGTAGATTATTTTATCTGAAAAATAACCGTTTGGCAAGGGGAGAAACGAAAAAACCTAGTAGTTTCTATTGTTTGCGATGGCATTTACCGCCTGATTTGAAAAATTATTTTTGCAGGCGGTAGTTTTTGCAAATTTTCCGATGGAAACCACCGGATTTTACCGCCTGGCAAGGGAATTACGCTTTTGTAGCAGTATTTTTCCGGGAAAAGGATCTTTTGCAATGAGATTATTACTGCTTACGTGATGATAATAAGTTTGTAAGCGGTAATAATAAAAAAAGATGTTGACAGAACAACATCAGCGTAGTATATTGCATTTAAATACTTTGATAGTCAAAATATTTTACCGACGGTAATATGGAGAAAGCATAAGACCGGTGTCGCAAACATTTATGAATGAAAAGTGAACACGCCGGAGACGACAAAGTAGTAAAGCAAGGTATCAGAAACACAATAATGAAATGCATAAGGAGAGCAAAAACATGTTAGAAAAAGTAGCAGCCATCATCAGAGAACAGTTAAATCAGGAGAATGTAGAAATCACAGAGGCAACCCGTTTCAAGGAGGATCTGGAAGTAGACTCCCTGGATCTGTTTGAACTGGTAATGGCGTTTGAAGAGGAATATGGTGTATCCATTCCTTCCGAGGAATTGGAAAATATGGCAACAGTAGGTGATGTTATCAGATATATTCAGGAGCATGCGTAAGAACGGCATATCTGCCTGAATGCAAGAATCCGCAGGCAAAAGCCCCCGATTTTGATATCTACAGATTGCTT
>ULVB01046130.1_pt1 | contig 19224 bp, 19 predicted proteins | sample 1959071 | NCBI WGS metagenome assembly ULVB01 (sample SAMEA4835776, study PRJEB28245) | human gut metagenome | biome: gut microbiome; material: fecal sample | place: Denmark | collected 2008 | reverse complement strand
TATCCGCTACCTATAAGCCTCTTACTGAGGTAACAGCTATCCCTCTGGTAGATAGCGATGAGGAAGTAGATACCGCTATTGATGCTGGTAAGCTCACTCTCTATAACGATGGAGAGCGTGTTGTAATTGCAAGAGGTGTAAACTCCCTCACTACAGTTACAGAGGTAGAAACAGCGGATCTCCAGAAAATCAAGATCAACGCTATACAGGATCAGATTGAGGGAGATATTTACAGCACTATTAACAAGAGCTACATAGGTAACTACAGTAACTCTTATGATAATAAGTGCTTACTGATTACAGCTATCAAGGGCTACCTTAGAGGGCTGGAGGCTACAGAGGGCGGTAAGGGCTGGCTTAAGGCTGATAGCTCTACTATGGAGATCAATGTAGCTAAGCAGAAACAGTACTTAGAGAGTATCGGAGTAGATACCTCTGAGATGGATGAGCAGGCTATTAAGGAGGCTAATACAGGCTCTCATGTATTCCTTAAGGGTACTATCTCTATCTTAGATGCTATCGAGGATGTAGATATTTTCATCAATAAGGATTAAGGAGGTAATTACAGATGGCAGTAGAAACAAAGCGAATTTGTAACGGTACCTTTGGAGAGCTCTGGTTAGATGGAGACTATGTAGGAGAGTGCTATAAGGCACAGGCAAAGGTAGAGTTTACAAAAGAGGAGATTAAACAGTGCGGTACTTTCTTCACTGATAACAAGGTTGTCGGATGTAAGGGTACAGGATCTCTCACTATGCACAAGGTAAATTCCAGAATGGCTATTAAGGTAGCTAACATGGTTAGAAATAAGCAGGATGTACGCTTTACGCTTATCAGTAAGTTAGCGGATCCAGATGCTTACGGTGCAGAGCGTGTATCTATCACAGGAGTACAGATGGATGATCTTACTCTCTTTGATTGGGAGGCTCAGAAACCTCTTGAAACAGAGGCTCCGTTTACCTTTACAGGATACGAGTACTTAGATCAGATTACTCCTCAGTAAGAGTTATAAGAGTGCAGTTTGGGGAGGGTAAAACCTCCCCTTATTTTTATTATATGAAAAATTAAGGAGGGCTATACAATGGCTACAAAGAATGTAAATACAGAGGCAGTACAGGCAGAGGAAACAGAAAAGAAAGAGGCGGTTAATATCTTAGATCTCCTCTTAGGATCCGATGTAGGAGAGATTAAGCTCCCTACTAAGGAGGTAGAGATTACCAGATTATCACAGGTATACGGTGCTCCATTTATCCTCACAATTAAGGCGATTACTCCAGCTAAGTTTGAGGAGATACAGGATATGAGCATTGATGTAAAGGGCAAGGATGCAGATATTGATATTACCCAGCTCCAGCTCTTTACAGTAATCGAGGGTGTAGTAGATGCTACAGGTGCTCCGATGTTTAAAAACAAGGAGCTTATGAGTAAGTTTAAGGTATCTACTCCTAAGGATCTGGTAAGAGCGATCTTACTTTCTGGAGAGATCGCTAAGATTTACGGAGAGATCTCTGAGCTGGCAGGTTTCGGAGATAATGCGGTTAAAGAAGTAAAAAACTCATAAGTACAGATGGGCTTACCCAGATGATGTATTACTACTGGAAACACGGTAGAGTACTCCCATCTGTATTTTATAAATTGCCTAGAGGAGAGCTCTTAGTGTTACAGGCTTTTTACGAGCAGGAGAGAGATGATAATAATAAAGAGCTGGAGAGGGCAAATAAGAGTGAGAGTGTTATGTACAATATAAATCTACTCACATAGAGGAGGTGGCATATATGGCGGTAGAGTTTGGTGCAAAACTTTATTTAAAAGATAATATGTATGCTACCCTTAAGAAAAATCTAGGTTTACAGCGTGAATTTTCGGAGCAGGTAGATAAAACTAATGCGAGTATGCAACAGATGGGGCGTACAAGGGTTAATGCTACTATCAATGCTACGGATAACGCCTCTGGAGTAGTAGAGAGCGTTAGACAAACTGTAGAGAATGTAGGCAATACAACAGTATCCCCAGAGGTATCCTTACAGGATAACGCCTCTGGGGTTATTGGTGCTATACAGGATACCTTAGATACCGTCAATACTACCACAGCTACTCCAGAGGTGGAGGTAGAGGATAATGCCTCTCCTACTATCAGCGAGGTAGAGAGTAGAGTGCATAGGCTGGGGAATGTGAGAGCATTAACCAGAGCGGAGGTAGACGATCAAGCTACAGAAAAGGTAGAGAGAATAACCCGGAGGATCAAGGATCTTACTAAAAAGGTATTCTCTCCAGTGATTAAGCTAAAGGATCTCACGGTTAGTACAGTGGGAAAAATTAAGCAGAGGCTTAAAGAAATAGCCACTACTTTTACTCCTATTGTAAAGATCCGAGATCTAGCCTCACAGGGCTTAGCTAAGATTAAAAATACCTTAGGGGGGCTACGAGATAAAGTAACCTCAGTAGCGGTAGGGATCCATGATAGAGCTACATCTGGATTAAATAAAATAAGGGTAGGTGTACGAACAGTAGGAAAGCTAGTGGCTAAGCCTTTTATCTCTGTTAGGGATGGAGCCACTAGAGGGATCACAAAGGTTAGAAACTCCCTAAAATCCGTAGGGAAAACAGTAGCTAAGCCCTTTGTTACTTTGAGGGATAAAGCAAGTGCTCCTCTAGGTAAGGTTGGCGGTGTACTGAAAACTGTAGGAAAGACAGTAGCAAAACCTTTTATAGCAGTAAAAGACGGTGCTAGTAAGATCCTCCACGGTATAGGCAGTAGCTTAAAATCCATCGGTAATATGTCTGTAAAGGCTATGGTAGCTGTAAAGGATGGAGCTAGTGCAGTACTGGGGAAGATCGGTAGTACACTTAAGAGCCTTGCAAAAGGCGTAACAATCGCTGTAGGAATTGCAGGAGCAGGAGCTACAGCTCTTATGGGTAAATCCTTAGGAGAGGGAGCTAAACTACAGCAAAGTATAGGCGGTGTGGAAACACTGTACACAAAGACTAATAGCGATGGTAGTACAGATACCTCAGCGGTAGATAAGATGTTACAGTATGCTAATCAAGCATATAAAACTACAGGCTTATCCGCTAATGAGTATATGGAAAATGTCACCTCATTTAGTGCCTCTCTTTTGAGTGCGTGTGCAGGGGATACAAATAAATCCGCTGAGATTGCTAACAAAGCTATGATAGATATGGCGGATAACGCTAACAAGATGGGTACTGATATGGGATCCATCCAGAACGCTTATCAAGGCTTTGCAAAGCAAAATTACACGATGCTGGATAACCTTAAGCTGGGTTATGGTGGTACTAAGGAGGAGATGGATAGGCTCCTTAAGGATGCACAGGCTATCACTGGTACTAAGTACGATATAAACAACTTAGCGGATGTATATACAGCCATCGGAGTAATACAGGATAAATTAAATATCACAGGAACCACAGCAAGAGAGGCAGAGCAGACCTTTAGCGGATCTTTTGCGATGATGAAAGCCTCAGTTACTAACCTCTTAGGTAATTTATCTATAGGGGATGGAGAGGCAGTAGCTAGAAGTATGGGAGAGCTGGTAGAGAGTGCAAGTACCTTTTTCTTTGGTAACTTTATACCGATGCTCCAGACGATTTTTAGCAACTTGCCTACAGCAATAGGAACAGCGGTAGAAAAGGTAGCTCCTCAGATTAAGGAAAATGTATTACCACTCCTTACATCTATCAAGGATGCAATCTTTACAGGGCTGGGTAATATCGGTATTGATACTGGAGCATTGCAAGCTATTTTCGATCAGCTTTTTAATGTAAAGGTAGACGGTGGCGGTATTGCTAGTATGTTCTCTGGGCTTAAGGATGGAATAGTACAGGCGATCAATACGATCTTACCTATCATCCCTCCGATTATCTCAGCGGTACAACAGATAGCTCCTGTAGTAGGGCAGGTAATTAGTACGATTATGAGCGGTGTATCTCAGATCATTCCTTATATCGTGCCAGTGATCCAGACTATTACTAATATCATCGTAACAGCTATGCCAGTGATCCAACAGATCATTACAGTAGTGGTAGGTGCGATTGTAGCTATTATGCCTACATTGAGCTCTATTTTTACTTTTGTGGGAAATGTGATCCAGCAAGTACTTACTGTGATCGGTAATCACATGGGATTATTCCAGACTATTGTATCTGTAGTAGTAACAGTAGTATCTACTGTATGGCAGACCTTAGCCCCTATAATCAGTGCGGTAGTAGATGTGATCCTTACGGTGGTGGATGGGCTACTTACAGGAATTGAAACGGTATTCAATTTCTTAGCTCCATACATCTCTCAGATCTGGGGTAGTATCTGTGGATTTTTCGACAGTGCAAGCTCTACGATTACCACTATCGTAGAAACCATTAAGAGTGTATTTCAAGGCTTATTTGATGCGGTATCCACTATTTTCGGTGGTATCTCCAGTGCTGTATCTACAGCGATAGGAACCGTAACAAGTGTAATAAGCGGAGCGATAGATGCTATTAGCGGTTTTGTAGATAAAGTCGGTGGTGCAATCCAGAAAGCTAAGGATTTTGTAGGATCTGGAGTAGACAAGGTAAAAGGTGCTTTAGGTTTTGCTTATGGTAAAGACAGAGTACCATACGATAATTACCCAGCTATCCTCCATCAAGGAGAGAAAGTCTTAACCAGAAATCAAGCAGATCAGTATGAGAGGCGGATGAGTACCAGAGGTGTACAGCTTAAGGATGTTACACCTATAGACAGGGATCCAGATGATCCACAGGATAATAACGGGGGTACAGGAAGTACAGGAAATCCACAGGATAGCGATTTACCTAAGAGCGGTGGTATCGGATCCGTAACGATTGAAAAATTGGCGGATACGGTAATCATCGAGAAAGAGGCAGATACCGATAAGGTGGTATCTGATATGGTGGCAAAATTCAAAAAGTTGTTACCTAATATGACTTAACAGGGAGGAGGATACTTAATGGAATTTTGGTTACAACAGAATAGCGATAAGTTTCAACTCCCAGTTAAGCCCTCTGATTACACGGTATCCGTAGCTCATAAAAATACGGTTGTCAATGTAATACAGGTGGGAGATGTAAACCTTATCGGAAATACAGGCTTAAGAGAAATTTCTCTTAAGTCTTTTTTTCCAGCAAAAGATTATAATTTTAGCAATAATGCAGGGCGTAAACAGCCTCTAACTTATGTAGAGAAGATCGAGAGCTGGAGAAAGTCTGGTACTCCTATTAGGGTTATCATTACAGGCACTCTTAACATGGAGGCTACAGTAGAGAGCTTTGTGTGGGGAGAACAGGATGCTACAAGAGATATTTATTATACCTGTAATCTAAAGGAGTACAAAAAGATAAAGACAAAGAAAGCTACCGTTACTATAGCTACTGTAAAGCCTACAGTAAGGGCTACAAAGCCACAGGCTAGTACAGCCAGAACATACACGGTAAAAAGTGGGGATTGCCTCTGGAAGATAGCTAAACAGTTTTACGGTAACGGAGCTCAGTGCACTAAGATCTACAATGCTAACAGGGATAAGATAAAAAATCCTAATCTTATCTATCCTAATCAAGTATTAACGATCCCTTAGGAGGTGGTAAGAGTGATAGTAGTACATAAGGATACAGACATTACAGAGTATGTATCCTCTATGAGCTGGGGAGGTAGCAAATCGGAGGTAGCTAGAAAGCTGGAGCTCCATATAGTCAATGCTCCCCTAGATAAAAATATTACTCCTCTTACCATCAACTTAGCGGATCCTGTTTACCTATTTGAGGATGATGGAAAAACAGAGCTCTTTAGAGGCTTTGTAGTAGAGAGGGAGGCAAGCAGTACCACAGGTACGGTTACTTATACCTGTTATGATCTTCTTTTCTATACCATTAAGAGTAACGCCACTTATAATTTTAGCTCTAAAACAGCGGAGGCGATAACTCAGATGGTATGTGATGATATGGAGATCCCTGTAGGCTCCTTAGCCCAAACAGGGCTAACCCAGAAACTCATAGTACAGAATGTATCTATCTATGAGATTATTATGAGAGCCTATACACAGGCATACCAACAGAACGGAGTAAGCTACAGAGTGGTAGCTAAAAAAGGCTACCTCAATGTAGAGGAAATGGGTAAGGTGGTATGCAGTATTGAGATCACGGAGGATAGCAATATTACCAGCTCTAACTATAAAGAGAGCATTACTAACATGGTTAATAAGGTTCGTATTTATGACGGAGAGGGTAAACCACAAGGAGTAGTACAAAATGATGCAGATGTGAAAAAGTACGGTATATTCCAACAGACCTACACTAAAGAGGAGGGCAAGGATGCTACTACCACAGCTAAGAGTATGTTTAAGACGGTTGAGAAAACCTTTACTCTGGAATGTGTAAACCTCAATGAGGCAGTAACAGGAGCAGGGGCGGTAGTAAGAGATAGCTCTACAGGGCTCAGCGGTGTAGTGTGGATAGATGCAGATACTCACACATGGCAGAATGGAGTAGCTACTATGAGCTTAACAGTAACTCTAAAACAAATGATGGATACTAAGGAGGGATAGCATGGCTGGTACTGGGGATAACATGAAAAACGATCATCAATATGCGGAAGTGCTAGAGATGATGCGATCACAGGGAGCTAAAGATAATCCTACCTTAGCCCAGATAGGAGTAATGCAAAGCTCTAATAGCGTAAAGATAGATGATTTGATACTCAATGCTGAGGATCTGTATATAGCAGATTACTTAGTAGCAGGGTATACAAGACAGATAAAAGTACCTTATGTATCTGGAGTATCTGTGGATACTACACAGAGTAACGGTTTTGCTAGTAAGGATAACCCAGATCCAGATACTAGGGTATGGAAACAGAGCCAGATAACCTATACCGATGGGCTTAAGGCTGGGGATATGGTGCTGGTACAGAAACTTAATGATAATAACAAGTATGTAATCATAGCAAGGGTGGTGGAGGCGTAAATGAGTTTATTTCCTTTTGCAACAACAGAGGATCTTACTCTAGCGGATCAAGAGGTAACAGCCTCCTCTATCCGTGAGTATGAGATCGACTTTGAAAAAGGCACACTCACAGGGAGGATTGTAACTGGTATAGATGCTCTTTGTGTGTGGGCTTACTTAGCTCTTAAGGCTAAGAGATACCGCTGGATTATTTATAGCTGGGGTTATGGGGATGAGGTTTATGATCTCATCGGATATAGCTACAGTGAGGAGTACCTTAACAGTGAGGTAAGGCGGTATATGGAGGAGTGCTTATTTGAGAATGAGCACATAACAGGAGTACAAGATCTGGAGGTATCCCAGATTAAAGATGTACTCCATATAAAATTTACTCTGGTAACAGATGTAGGTAGTAAGGAGGTGGAAATGGATGTATGAGGATCAGACATACGAAAATATATTAGATAGATCCCTAGCAAGGGTGGCAAGCGATGTAGATAAGCGTGAGGGCTCCGTTATTATGAACGCTATAGCCCCTGTATCCGCAGAGCACGCAGATGTATATATCCAGTTAGGGAATATCGTAAATAATGGGTATGCAGATACCGCAGTAAGAGAGTTTCTAATCCTCCGCTGTAAGGAGAGAGGTATTATCCCCTACGAGGCTACTAAAGCTACTCTAAAGGGTAAATTTAATATGGAGATCCCTATAGGATCCAGATTTAATCTGAATGAGCTTAACTATGTAGCCACAGCATTTATGGAGAGTGCTGATGGCTATTTTTATTACCAGATGGAGTGTGAAACAGAGGGTACTAATGGTAATAAGTTTTTCGGAGAGCTTAGCTCCATTGAGTACATTGATAAGGATCTTACTGGAGAGCTTACAGAGCTCCTTATCCCAGCGGAGGATGAGGAGGATACAGAGGCTCTAAGGACACGATACCTTAACTCCTTTGATAGTAACCCTTTTGGCGGTAATAAGCAGGATTATGTAGAGAAAACCGATGCTCTGGATGGTGTAGGCGGTACAGTGGTTATCCCTGTGTGGAATGGGGGAGGTACTGTTAAGTTAATCATTATCAATAGTGATTTTGGAGTAGCATCTAGCACACTGGTAAAAGCGGTGCAGGAGGCTATAGATCCAGATCCACAGGGTACAGGTAGTGGCATAGCTCCTATAGGGCATACCGTAACAGTAGTATCCGCTGTAGGTAAAACGGTAAGCATAAAATCCAGAATAACTCTAAATGATGGCTACCAGTGGTCGCAGGTAAAACCTAAGGCGGAGGAAACTCTGGAGGCGTATTTTTTGGAAATGCGTAAGAACTGGGAGAAAGGTAACTTAGTAGTGCGTATCTCTCAGATAGAAAACAGGCTCCTTAATCTGGATGGGATCTTAGATGTGGCGGATACACAGCTAAACGATGTAGCCAGTAACTTAGCCCTAGCACAGGAGGAGATACCTCTGTTAGGAGGTGTTTATATTGGCTAGAGAGATTGATCTATTAGGCTATTGGATGCCTGTACTCCGACAGCTTAAAGAGTTTAAGGAGATAGCAAAGGCGGAAACGCCAGAGCTTAAGTACATCCTAGAACAGATTGAGCGTACTCTTAACAATATGTTTATTGAAACAGCGGATGAGTACGGTATTAAGCGTTTTGAGGATATGATGGGTATTTACCCAGAGGCAGGAGCCAGCCTAGAAACAAGGCGTTTTAATGTGCTGGTTAAGTGGAATGATAAAGTACCTTATACGGAAAAAGAGCTTTATAACAGGCTTATTAGTATCTGTGGAGATGATAACTTTAGCGTTAATCCAGATTATAAAAATTATTTTTTAGAGATTATAACTCATTTAGGGATAGAGGGGGCGTTTGATACGATCTCCTCTATTTTGCAGGATATGATCCCCTGTAATCTGGTGCTGGATCTTAAAAACACTCTGGAGGAGGGAAATACAACTCCTTTTAGTGTGGCGGTAGTATCCTGTGTGGCTATGAGGTATCAGATCACAAATGATATTAACTCTAAGGTAGCTACAGAGAGCCCTATGTACTACGGTGTAGGCTTAGGCAGAGCTGGTACTCACATTATCACTCACGATATAAAGAGTACTGTAAATCAGAGCTCAGATCTCAATGTAGCACAGGCATTATCTACAGGAGGCTCCTCTGGAGCTATCACAATGGATATAGCTGTAAAGGATGAGGTAGAAAGCCCTCATTACGAGGGAGTAGGCGTTGGAATGGCGTTTACTAAGATCATTACCCACGATATTAACAGCAAAGCAACTAACAGCGGTAATACTACTGTAGCAAGCCCTGTAAACACAGCTACAGTTATTACAATAAATTAAAGAAAAGGAGTGTGATAAAATGGGTGCTTTTAAGAGTGCAGTAATCACAAAAAAAGGACAGGAACTCTTAGCAAAAGTGGTAGCAGGTACTACTAAGCTGGAGTTTACTAAGATCAAGGTATCCGATGCTAAGCTATCTGGAGATCTGGCAAGTATGACAGGTATCGGTACTATCAAACAGGAGGAAAAGGTAGCCTCTGTAGTGAGAAAGAATGGATCTAATGTTACAGTATCCGCTAGTTTCTCTAATCAGACCTTAGGGCAGGGTTATTATGTAAGAAACTTAGGACTTTATGCAAACGATCCACAGGCTGGAGAGATCCTCTACAGTATCTCAGTAGCAGATGAGAGTACCGCTACAGCGGATTATATGCCTCCATTTAATGGTATCGGTGTAAGCTCCCTTATGGTGGATCTTGTAACAGCGGTATCTAATGCCTCTAGCGTAAAGGTAAACGTAGATCCTACCGCTGGAGCCACAGTAGCCCAGATTGTTAATTTACAGGAGCAGATTGACGATGTTAAGAGCTTTGTAGGCTATGAGAGCTCCGATGTATACGGTGTGGAGATTGATTTTCCTAATAGGCGGTTTACCAGAATTGCGGGAGCAGAAAATCTTACCGCTGGAGCTGATTTTGATAAGCTCAATCCGTGGGGCGGTAGAAAGAGATGTATCTTAGCTGATGATGGTACAGTACTTGCATACAGAGGAGAAACAGGATACACAGAGGCAGGAGCTACTACTGTAGAGCTTAAAAAGACAGTAGACGGAGCAGAAAAAACCTATGCTAGTGGTACTAAGGTACAGGTAATGGTAGAACAGCCTGTATTTTATGTTAAGGCTGTACCTGTAAGCTCTAAAAACGCTACCAGCGGTAAGGGTAAGCAGTACACTAAGGGTAGATTTTATATCAGCCCTACACCTAAGGCAGGATTTACAGCTCCTAGAGCCTTTTACGATAATCACGGTATCGTACAGGATAAGATCTATCTCTCAGCGTTTGAGGGCTGTATTTATGATACAGATGCTAAAAAGTATCTTACAGCGGATGAGCAGGTAGCGGATTTTGCTACAGATATGCTCTCATCTATCGCAGGAGTTAAGCCAGCCAGTGGACTTACACAGAACCTCACAAGAGCGGCTGTGAGAAAGCTCTGTGCTAACAGAGGTGCAGGCTGGGAAAGTCATAGTATTTTTGCTATGGCGGTTACAGAATGGCTCCTTATGATTGAGTATGCTAGTTTAGATGCTCAGCGTAAAGTAGGTAGAGGAGTTTGTGATTTTACCGATGATAGTAAAACTAATATGGCTGTAGTAACAGGTGCTACCTCTGGATTAGGTAATGGATCTGGTATTGATCCTAACGGTGGCGTAGATGGTAAGTGCTCAGTATCTTACAGAGGAGAGGAAAACCTCTGGGGTAATATCTGGACTTGGCTGGATAAGGTAAATATCTTAGCTAAAGGACAGAATGAGGTATTTGTGCATGAGATCGGAGCTACAGTAGCAGATGATACTACCACAGGATACAAGAGCTTAGGTTATCACTGGAGCCATAGTAACGGTTATCAAAGTGCCTTTGGTATTGATCCAGAGTATCCAGAGTTACTTATCCCTACAGAGGCTAGTGGATCGGATGTATTCACAGGTAACTTTGTATGGCAGAATTACACCTACAACGGTTTCTTAGTTGCTGAGTTGGGCGGTATATGGAATGGTGGCTCTCATTGCGGTTTCGATCTGGTTGGTACTGATACCTCTGGTGGTCGCGGTCGTAATTTCGGCGGTCGCTTGCTGTATGTGCCTCAAACAAAGGTTGCTTAAATCTTTGAGGAAAAATAAATAAAATCAAAAAGGGTAATAGGAGGAGCTGGAAAGCTCTTTTTTATTACCCTTTTTGTCGGTAGCTGATAAGGTTTCTTAATTACTAAATTAGGCAGTAAATGGAATAATGGCTCTAATTGCAGTTTCAATCTGAATGGTAATAATACCTCTGGTAATCGCAATCGTAATATCAGCAGTCACTTACTATATGTGCATATAAAAATAAAAGAAAATCAGAGAAATATGTGTTCACTGTGACACTTATTTTACATTAAGTGAGTAACAGCTACCGTGGCTCTTGCCAGAACATAAAACTCCTCTATGAGGAGCGGTAAAAAATAGCTAAGAGGGTGCTTATGTGCGGAGAGATCCGTAAACCATGTTAGCCTAGCAAGCTAAGAACTGATTGTTATGTGAACGATAGCACAGGGGTACTACAACAGGTAGTTAGCTCCCTCTTATGCACATACAAAATTATGATAAGGTGGGTGCCAAAACACATGAAAGATACTGGAGATTTATTTTCTAAGATATGCGATATGGATAATCTTAGAAAAGCCCACAAGAACGCAAAGAGAGGTAAAGGGTGGTATGCAGAGGTAAAGCGTATAGAGAAAGATCTGGATCATTACCTAAGGAGGCTACAGGAAAATCTAATAGAACACAGGTATCATACCTCAGACTATGAAACTTTTGTAAGAAAAGAGGGAAGTAAGGAGAGGGAGATTTATAAGTTACCGTACTATCCAGACCGTATATGTCAATGGGCTATCTTACAGGTTATAGAGCCCTACTTACTTAATTCCATGACAAAAGATACCTATAGTGCAATCCCTAACAGAGGGATCCAGCCTATTATCAATCAGTTACGAGGGTATAAGAAAAAGATTAAGAAAGATGGAAAAGTAGTAGCGGAGAAGTGGATACCCAGTATTTTAGTATCAGATCCAGAGGCTACAAAGTATTGCTTAAAGCTGGATGTAAGAAAGTATTATCCCAGCATTGTACACGATGTACTAAAGGCTAAGTATAGAGAGCTCTTTAAGGATGAGGAGCTTATCTGGTTAATGGCTGAGATCATAGATAGTATTAGTACTTGTCCAGCCACAGAGGAAAACATAGAGATCCTCCAGAGGCTAGGTGTGGCGGTAAATATTATCATAGACGATAACGGTAGAGAGTTTGTGGATGGCGTAGGTATTCCCATTGGAAACTATGTTAGCCAGTATGACGGTAATTTTAATCTATCTGTAGTAGATCACTGGCTCAAAGAGGTTAAGGGCGTTAAGTACTACTTTAGATACATGGATGATATGGTTATTTTCGGTAGCAGTAAAGAGGAATTACACAAACTCAAAAGAGAGTTAGATGAGTTTATGGCGGTAAATCTTAAGCAGGTGCTTAAGCATAACTGGCAGGTATTTCCTACTAAGGTAAGAGGTGTAGATTTTGTAGGCTATAGATTTTTCGGAGAGTATACCTTACTCAGAAAATCGACTTGCAAAACATTTAAGCGTAGGATGCTTAGCATCTCCAGTAAAAGAGAAAACAATGTGAGCCCTACTTATAGTGAGTGGTGCTCATTTAATAGCTATGTGGGCTGGCTACAGCATTGTGATAGCTTTAGGCTATACCAGAAATATGTAGAGCCTAATGTAGAATATATGCACAATTATTACTTAAAGGAGGTAAAAGGTAATGCAGAAATTTGTAAACGTAAGAACTACAGCGGAGAGCGTAAAGCCTCTTGAGATTGATGATTACCATGTATATGTAAATACAGGTATCAAAGAGATCCATGAGGAGGCTAAGGAGGGAGATCTTAGCTCTGGGTTTGATGGGTTTGAAATTGAAACACAGGAGATCTATGAGAAAGATGAGTACATCCAGCTCATGGCAGAGAAAAACAGCTCCTTAGAGGAGCAGGCTACAGATTTACAGTTAGCCTTAGCAGATGTGTATGAGCAGATGTTAGGGTTATCAGCTAAATAAAAGGGAGGAGAAAGATTATGGCACAGGTTTACGCTACTTTGATCCGCAAAGGGTTAAGGACTATTGATAATATACCAAAGGATCTCAGAAAAGCCGTACAAAAAATCTTAGATGGAGATAATGAGTAGTATGTTACTCAATATTATCTTAAAAACAATACTCAGAAAGGAGGTAAAGGCTATGGCAGTAATTTACGCTACCCTTATTGTAAAGGGCAAAAAGACGATCAATGATGTACCGCCAGTAATCAGAGAGCAGGTTAAGCAGATCCTCATTGATCTTGATTTACCAGAGCTTGCAGAGTAAGCCACAGGGGGAGAGCATTTAGCTCTCCCTTTTATTATGGCGGAAAGGAGGATCTTATGGATATGGCTACAGATGCAGATATTAACATCGAGCATAGACTTACTGAGGTAGAACAGCGAGCAAAGAGTAACACTAATCGACTTAATGAGCATGATGAGATACTCAAAAGCAATAGTGAGATGATTGGAGCTATAAAGGAGCTGGCTACTGAGGTTAAGTATATGCGTGGGGATCTGAATGAAACCGTTGAGAGGCTTAACAAGCTGGAGGGTAAGGATGGGGATAAGTGGGATAAATTCAAGTGGCTTATTGTAACAGGGCTTGTAACACTTATCTTAGGATACTTAGCGGTTTCTGTAGGATTAAAGTAAGGAGGGGATCCAGTTTATCTCTTTACCTCATTTTGAGGTATCGTAGCAACTATTAACAAACTCACAAGGAGGTACAGTATGAATTTAAAAGTTAGAGTAAAAAATCCTGTATTCTGGGTACAGATTGTACTTAGTATTTTAACTCCTGTGCTTGCGTATGCAGGACTTACAGCACAGGATCTTACCACATGGAGTAAGGTAGGGGAGCTCATTGTAGGAGCTGTCTCTAATCCTTATGTACTCTCTTTAGTGGCGGTATCGGTTTGGAACACTCTGAACGATCCGACTACAAAGGGATTAGGCGATAGTGCCAGAGCAAAGAGCTATACAGCTCCACAGTAAATATATTTATCAGACAGACAGGGAGAGCCTTTACAGGGCTCTCCTTTTTAAGTATTTAGATCGGAGGTATTATTATGACAGAGAAAGAAATCAGATCAAAGGTTGTTGAGATCGCTAAGGGTTGGTTAGGTTGTAAAGAGAGTGACGGATCCCATAAAAAGATTATTGATACTTATAACGCTTGTAAGCCACTCCCTAGAAGTTATGCTGTAAAATATACAGATGCGTGGTGTGCTACTTTTGCATCCGCTGTAGGTATTAAGGCAGGACTTACAGATATTATCCCTAGAGAGTGTAGCTGTAATCAGTTTATCCAGCTTGCTAAGAATATGGGTATCTGGGTAGAGAATGATGCTTACACTCCATCCGCTGGAGATATGATCCTCTATGATTGGGATGATAACGGAGTAGGAGATAATACAGGTAGTGCAGATCATATCGGTATTGTAGTATCTGTATCTGGAGGCGTTATTAAGGTTATCGAGGGTAACAAGAGTAACGCTGTAGGATATAGAGATCTTGCAGTAAACGGTAAGTATATCAGAGGCTTTGTTACTCCTAAGTACAGCTCTAAGGCTACTAAGGAGGAGGCTCCTAAGCCATCTGGTAACGGAGGAGGCTCTTACAATATTGGAGATATTGTAAACTTTACAGGATGCCTCCACTATACCAGCTCTACAGCTAGTGGCGTTGCATATGGCTGTAAGGCAGGACAGGCTAAGGTAACTAACAAGGCTGAGGGTGCGGTACATCCGTATCACTTACAGGCTATCTCTGGTAAGGGCTCTACTGTATATGGCTGGGTAAATGCTGGAGATATTTCTGGTAAGACAGGCGGAGGATCCGCTAAGACCTACACAGTAGTTAAGGGAGATACTCTTAGCAAGATCGCTAAAAAGTATGGAACTACTGTAGATACTCTGGTTAAGCTCAATGGTATCAAAAATAAAAACCTTATTAACATCGGACAGGTAATCAAGTTACCTTAATCCTTTAGGCACTCCTTAATATTTTTTCATATAGAGGGCTACTAGCTGTAAAATGCTGGTAGCCCTCATTTTTTAGTTGTATCTAGTATATAAGGGGTGTATAATAGATAGGAACTGAAAACAGCCTCATAAAGCCCTCTATTTTATCGAGAGTAAAGAAGTCTACACCTAATATATAAAAGTGGCTGTATGAGGCACACAGGAGCTCACAGGACTATTACAGGAGGGTAAACAGGATGGCATACAGGAAAATAACAGATATAAAAGATACTATTGGTATGAGAGCGGTATTTTATGCCAGAGTATCTACAGCAGAGGAGGAACAGCTAAACGCTATAGAACTCCAGATTGAGGAGAATAGAGGATGTATTAAGGATCATGGCTGGAAACTGGTAGGAGAGTATATTGATCGCAGTAAGAGCGGTACGATGGTAAAGGGCAGAGATGATTACCAGAGGCTCTATGAGGATCTGTATGAGGATCTATTTGATATTGTAGTAATCAAGGATCAAGAGAGGTTACAGAGAAATACTCTGGATTGGTACCTCTTTATTAACAGGGTGGTACAAACAGGAAAGCTCCTGTTTATGTACATGGATGGGAAATTTTACTCCCCAGATGATGCTCTTATCACAGGTGTACGAGCGATCATAGCGGAGGAGTTTAGTAGAAATCTTAGTAAGAAACTCCATAACTACCACGATCACAGAATAGAAAAAGCCAGACAGGGGCAGGAGATAGCCTTACAAGGTAGTGGTAATGTATATGGATGGGATAAAAAAGATGGTAAGTATTATATAAATCCAGAACAGGCTAAGGTAAGGAGGCTCATGTGTGAGGGCATTATGGCAAGAAAAGGATCTACCCTCATAGCTAAGGAGCTTAATGATGCTGGATACCGTAACACGGTAGGGAAACCGTGGAAACCTATGGATATACCTAAATTTGTATATGATTGTAAAAATGTAGGTACCATGATTATAAACAAAGAAAGACACGATTTTGAGAGTAAGCAAACTATAAAACTTCCTAAGGAGGAGTGGGTATATGTAGAAAACGCTCTCCCTCCGATAGTCACACAGGAGGAGTGGGATCTAATCTGTAAGATCCATGAGGAGAGAGTAATAGCCACAGGATCCGACAGGAGAGGCAAGAAAACCAGCGGATACTCTTTTAGTGGTAAGCTGGTATGTGGTATCTGTGGGGCTCCTTACTGGAGGAAACAGAGAGTATCTAAGGATGAGTACTGGGTATGCAGTACAAAGCAGACTAAAGGCAGGAGAACCAGAAAAAGAGATAGCACGATGGGAAAAGCTGGAGAGATAAATCCTTTAGGCTGTGATAATGAAAATATCTCTTATAACTCCCTCATGGAGATAATGGGGGTAGTATCAGAGCGATTACAGGCAAATACAGACACAATAAAGCATGATATGATAAATTGGCTTACTAAGCTCAGAAAACAGCTCCTAGAGGCAAATGGAGGGCATACAGAGGCAGATCTACAGCGTGAGCTCTCCAGAAAAAGTAAGTTACTGGATGCCTACTTAGATGGGATCCTAAATAAACAGGAATACCAGAAAAAAGCAGAGGAGTTAGATGAGAGGATCATCCAGCTCAAAGCAGAAACAGAAAAGAATAAGGCTAACTCTGGAGATATTGCAGAGATAGATAAGGTACTGGCTAACATAGATGAGGAGGTATCCAGATATGTAGATGGTAATGAGAAATTAAAAGTAGAATACCTCTTAGAGCACTTAGAGCAGGTACAGATATTCCCAGATAAGGTTATAGTTATAGTGCCGATATTGAGCGAGGGGATAGTAGTAGAAAAAGCTCAGTATGTATCTAGGGAGAAATGGAAAAGGAAAAACAACTTTTTTAAATCTGCGCGGGAAAAAAGGGTTTATACTGATATCGCATGACAGGGATATTTTAGATGCATGCATTGATCATGTACTGGTTTTAAATCGAAAGACGATCGAGGTACAGAGCGGCAATTTTTCAAGCTGGTGGGAAAACAAGACGCGGATGGATCATTTTGCGATGGAGGAAAATGAAAAACATTTGAAAGAAATCGCATCTTTAAAACAGGCGGCGGCAAGAAGCCGAAAGTGGGCGGATAAAAACGAAGCGACGAAAATAGGCTATGATCCGGTCAAAGAGCATGACCGCTCGGGTGCAACGAGAGCATATATCGGTGCCAAGACAAAAAAGATGCAGAGCCGTGTGACACAGTGTGAACGCCGGATGGAACGGGAAATACAGGAAAAAGAGGGTCTTTTGCAGGATATCGAGCAGCCGGTCAGCTTAAAACTTATGCCACTGTCTTATCATAAGGAACGTCTGATCTCCTGCCAGGAACTTTCGGTGCGGTATGAAGGTGCAGAGGACGATGTATTGAAAAATCTGACCTTTGAACTGGTGCAGGGGGAACGTGTCTTTTTACATGGAGAAAACGGATGTGGAAAATCGACGCTGATCAAGACGATTCTGCAGCAGGTAAATATCGGACAGGCAGGTTATGAGGGGAAAAATGTGCAGCAGATCAATACACAGCAGTCAGGCAGCAGTTATGCAAAATTGCTTGTGACAGACGGAGAAATCCGAACAGCTTCAACGCGTGTCGTGGAACTGTAAAGCTGTGATCCGACCGTTTTTGTAATCTGGCGATCAGAAGAGGAGGATAAAAAATGTTAGAACGGATTGAAAATGTAAATGAACAGGTAATAAAAAAAATGTTTTTATTATATGCAGAATCCATGGCGGATATGGAGGGGGAATTTAAAAATCGTGATGAAATGGAGGCATCATATGCGGCGTTTTTAAAGGAGTTTATCGAAAATCCAAAGCAGATGGTGTTTGTTGAAACTGCAGAAAAACAGTGGGTATGCGGACTTAGGGCAGTTGAGTCAGAGCCGGGGAAATGGTTTCTTGAGGCAGTTGAGACGATGCCGGGGCAGAGAAACAGAGAATATGGTAAAAAACTGATACGTCATGTAACGGAGTTTTTGAAAGGCATAGGCGCAAAAAAGATAGATTGCATTATAGGAAAAAGTAATTTATCATCAATAAAAATGCATTCGGATTGTGGATTTAAAGAAACGAAGGAGCCGCCGGTAAATTGTTGGGGAGAGCTTGAGGAGGAAAGAATTCTTTTCCGGCTTGAAATTTGATCATGTGCCATTTTGCACATGGTATAATCAATGAATTTATCTGCTATATGCTCAAGCGCTGATACAGGAGAGAAAAGAGGAACACGATGATAAATATTATAGAAATCAAAGATCTGGATGCCCCGGAGCTGCAGATTTATTACAATTTAAATGAAGCACAGCTATTTCACTATTTTGAGCCGAAGCCGGGGATTTTCATTGCGGAAAGTCCGAAGGTGATCGAGCGTGCCTTAGATGCCGGCTGTGTGCCGATGTCATTTTTGATGGGAAAAAAACATGTGGAGACACAGGCAAAAGAAATCCTTGCGCGCTGCGAAAAGTTACAAAGCCGAGATCTTACACAGAAGTCTTTGGTTTATAGGGAGGATGAGCATGAAATCCCGGTTTATGTGGCAGAAATCGAGGTGCTGGCAAAGATCACCGGCTATCAGCTGACACGCGGCATGCTATGTGCCATGTACCGTCCCACACTGCCTTCGGTGGAGCAGATCTGCAAGAATGCAAGGCGTGTTGCAATTTTGGAAAATGTGGTAAATCCAACAAATGTCGGAGCAATTTTCCGTTCTGCGGCGGCACTTGGAATGGATGCAGTTCTTTTGACATCAGCCTGTGCAGATCCGCTGTACCGGAGAGCAAGCCGTGTCAGCATGGGAACGGTATTTCAGATACCGTGGACATATTTTGATAAAAATGCATGCTGGCCGGACGGTGCGATGGATGTGCTGCATAAGCTGGGATATAAAACGGCGGCAATGGCACTTCGGGATGACTCCGTGAGTATAGATGATGAAAAAATGATGGCGGAGGAAAAGTTAGCAATCGTTCTCGGAACGGAAGGTGACGGACTGGCAGATCACACGATCGCAGACTGTGACTATACGGTGAAAATTCCGATGACACATGGTGTGG
>ULVB01017439.1_pt1 | contig 19550 bp, 20 predicted proteins | sample 1959071 | NCBI WGS metagenome assembly ULVB01 (sample SAMEA4835776, study PRJEB28245) | human gut metagenome | biome: gut microbiome; material: fecal sample | place: Denmark | collected 2008 | reverse complement strand
CAGAGAACTCTGAATAGTGATTACTTTTTCAGTACCCTCTTGAAAAAGGAGGCTTTTTTTATGTTTGCTGGTATTCATAATTTACTTACTTTTGTAAAGTAGAATATTTTGTTAGCAAACAAATAGAGAGAATATACATATGCCTTTAAACTTACAGAAGAATCTTCCGGCAATTGAACTGCTGAAGAAAGAACATATATTTGTAATGGATGCCTTGCGGGCATCGTCGCAGGACATCCGTCCGTTGCGGGTCGTAGTGTTGAATTTGATGCCTCTGAAAGTGACCACCGAAACAGATCTGGTCCGTCTGTTGAGCAATACACCGCTTCAGGTAGAAATGGATCTGATGAAAATCAAAGGTCATACTCCCAAGAATACACCCATCGAACACATGCGCGAGTTTTATAAAGACTTCGACGCCATGAAGGATTCCTATTACGACGGGATGATTGTTACGGGTGCTCCGGTGGAGCAGATGCCTTTTGAAGAAGTGACTTACTGGGATGAGATTACTGAGATATTTGACTGGGCGCGGACGCATGTAACATCTACCTTGTATATTTGCTGGGCAGCCCAGGCCGGACTGTATCATTTTTATGGTATCCCGAAATATGATTTGCCGTCTAAAATGTTCGGTGTCTTCCGTCATACCTTGCGGGAGCCTTTTGTCCCGATCTTCAGAGGCTTTGATGATGAGTTCTATGTGCCGCACAGCCGTCATACGGAAGTCCGCCGGGAAGATATACTGAAAGTACCCGAACTGACTTTGCTTTCGGAAAGCGAAGAATCGGGTGTATATATGGTGATGGCACGCGGTGGCCGCGAATTCTTTATCACGGGTCATTCCGAGTACTCGCCTTATACATTAAATGATGAATATATACGCGATTTGAAAAAAGGTTTGCCTATCACAGTGCCTAAGAATTATTACCGGAATGACGATCCGGCACAAGGACCGGTAGTACGCTGGCGCGGACATGCCAATTTATTGTTTACGAACTGGCTGAATTATTATGTCTATCAGTCTACTCCTTTCCATAGTGAAGATATTCGTCTGTTGGGCGAATTGAAATAGAAAGAAACAAAGCAGATATGGTGAAAAAGATAGAATTATTGTCGCCGGCAAAAGACCTGACTTGCGGGTTGGAAGCGATACGCCATGGAGCCGATGCTGTTTATATCGGGGCTCCTAAGTTTGGAGCGAGGGCAGCAGCCGGAAATACCTTGGAAGATATTCGGCAATTGTGTGATTTTGCACACATCTATGATGTTCGGATATATGTAACCCTGAATACGGTCTTGAAAGAAGAAGAACTGGAAGAGGCCCGACGCCTGGCCTGGCAGTTGTATGATGCCGGGGTCGATGCGCTGATTGTTCAGGACATGGCGCTGATGCAGATGGATCTTCCTCCGATTCCTTTGCATGCCAGTACGCAGACGGATAACCGAACGGTAGAAAAAGTCCGTTTCCTGCAGGATGTGGGCTTTACACAAGTGGTGCTGGCCCGCGAGCTGACGTTGAAAGAAATCCAGAAGATTGCCTCAGAAACAGATGTGGCCCTCGAAGCTTTCGTACATGGAGCTTTGTGCGTTAGTTATAGCGGTCAGTGTTATCTGAGTGCCGCTTTATCGGGACGAAGTGCAAACCGGGGTGAATGTGCCCAGTATTGCCGTTTGCCCTATACGATGGTCGATGCTGACGGAAAAGTGATTGCTTCGCAGAAACACCTGCTTTCGTTGCGGGACATGAATCGTTCAGATGATCTGGAAGCGATGATGGACGCTGGCATTACCTCTTTCAAGATAGAAGGGCGCTTGAAAGATGTGTCGTATGTAAAGAACGTGACGGCCTGGTACCGGAAAAAGTTGGACGAGATTCTGGATCGTCGTCCGGAATATGTACGGGCGTCGGTGGGCGAGAGCCGTTTTTCGTTTACGCCTCAGGTAGCCAAGAGCTTTAACCGGGGTTTCACTCCTTTTTATTTATACGGAAGAAATGCTGATGTGACGGCTTTTGATACACCAAAATCACAGGGTGAGTGGGTTGGAACCGTAAAGGAAATACGGGGAAACAGCTTTACGGTGGCAGGCTTGACTCCGTTGAACAACGGTGATGGTCTGGCATTCTTCAATCAGCGTGGTGAGCTGGAGGGCTTTCGGGTAAATAAGGTAGAAGCGAATCGAGTTTATCCGCAAATGATGCCCGATGGGTTGCGACCGAAAATGAAGTTGTATAGGAATTACGACCAACAGTTCGAGAAATTACTCTCGAAGCCTTCGGCCGACCGGAAAATACCGGTGCGTATCTCTTTTGATGAACATCCGGAAGGATTCTCGGTGGAAATGGAAGATGAGACGGGTGCACGTGTGACAATTGTCCGTCCGTATGAAAAGATTCCTGCACAGAAAGACCAGACAGAAAATATTTGTACGCAGTTGTCCAAGTTAGGAAATACTCCTTTTGAGTGGGGTGCTGTGAGAGTGAACATGAGTCAGCCCTGGTTTGTTCCGTCTTCTTTGCTGACGGATATGCGTCGGGAGGTAGTGGAAAAGCTTTTATCGTGCCGGAAGATACGTTATCGGAGAGAATTGGTACAGAAGAAACCGACGACATCCGTCGCCTTCCCTGAAAAACAACTGACGTACTTAGGGAATGTAGCCAATTCGGAGGCACGCCGGTTCTATGTAGAACACGGAGTGGAATCAGTCGAACCAGCTTTTGAAGTAAAACCCTTGGCGGATGTACCGTTGATGTTTACCAAACATTGTTTGCGGTATAGTATGGGCTGGTGTCCGACTTATCAGCACGGGAAATCGCCTTATAAGGAACCTTATTTTCTGTTATATAAAGAACAGCGGCTTCGCTTGAAGTTTGACTGTAAACATTGTCAGATGTTAGTATTGAATGAATCTAATAAATAAGTAAGAATATGAAGAAAATTTTAGCACTGTTTTCCTTGTTGTTTGTCATGGCGGCCTGTGGTCAGGAACAATTGGAAGAAGGGAAACCGGTTTATGTCACGGTTTCGACCAATATGGGAGATGTAACTGTAATGCTTTACGATGACACGCCTTTGCATCGGGATAATTTCATTAAGTTATGTCAGGAAAATGCTTACGAAGGCGTATTGTTCCATCGGGTTATCAAGGATTTTGTGGTACAAGGTGGCGATCCTAACAGTAAAGCTCACGAACCGGGTGTCTTGTATGGCGATGGTGGTGGCGGTTATACAGTACCAGCCGAAATATTACCCAACCATTTCAATAAGCGCGGCGCTTTGATTGATGCGAAAGAAGGAGACGATGTAAACCCGGAACGGGAATCTGCCGGAACCCAGTTCTGCTTTATTCAGGGGAAAGTCTGGAATGATGAGGAATTGGATGGAATAGAAGAGCGCATCAACAATACACGCCGTAACTGGCTGTATTATGTTTTCCAGAGTCGTCTGAAAAAGCAGCATCCGGAATTAGCAGACGAAGCTCATGCGGATGAATTGCATATGCAGGCATCTTTATTACTCGAAGATACGCTGGCTCAGTTAAAACCGTTAGTAATCCCTGAAGAACATCGCCAGGTTTATCGGACAGTCGGCGGTTCTCCTCATTTGGACGGTTCGGTTTCTATCTTCGGCGAAGTAGTAGAAGGTTTTGATATTGTAGAAAAGATTTCATTAGTTGAAACGGATAAAAATGATCGTCCGCTGCAGGATGTGATTATTCTGAAGACAAAAGTATTTCAGAAATAAGTTGTCAATATGTGAAAATCTATTGCAATACTATGTTGTAAAACATGTATTTGTTAATTCATATTAATCTGAATCATTTTTCCAAATAAAAACTTGTGTTGTTTAGCATGAAGCTATACATTTGCACTGTGTTTTTCATGGTATTAGATTTAAGGTTAACAATGGAGATTGGTTGTCGTGATGACAACCTTTTTCTTTTTTAATACGTACCTTTGTAAAGTTGCTTATCGAAATAAAATAAGACTATGAATTTTGAACTTTCATCTCCTTTTAAACCCACCGGTGATCAGCCGGAAGCCATTGCTGCTTTGTCCGAAGGATTAAAGAGTGGGGTTCCTTATCAGACATTATTGGGTGTGACGGGTTCTGGTAAGACGTTTACGATTGCGAACGTCATTAAGGAAGTACAGAAACCGACGCTTATCCTCAGTCATAATAAAACATTGGCGGCTCAGTTGTATAGTGAGTTTAAGGCCTTTTTTCCGAATAATGCAGTTGAATATTTTGTTTCGTATTACGATTATTACCAGCCGGAGGCTTATTTGCCTTCTACGGATACCTATATCGAGAAAGATTTAGCTATTAATGATGAAATTGATAAGCTCCGGTTGCGAGCAACGGCGTCTCTGTTGTCCGGAAGACGGGATGTGATTGTCGTTTCTTCCGTCTCTTGCCTGTATGGTATGGCTGATCCGCGCGCCTTTGCCGAGAAGGTTACGCATATTGAGCGAGGAATGCAGATTGACCGTGATGAATTATTGCGCCGGTTTGTAGCGGCTCTTTATATCAATAATAAGTTAGAATTCAAGAGTGGATGTTTCCGTGTGAATGGTGATACGGTAGATATATTCCCGGCCATTGAAACATTTGATGGTGTTGCTTACCGGATTGAGTTCTGGGGCGATGAGATTGACCGTATTTCGTCGTTCGATCCGATGACCGGACAGGAAATAGATGAACAGGACGAACTGAATATTTATCCGACAAATCTTTTCGTAACGACACAGGAGCGTATTAATCAGGCGATCGGTCAGATTGATGTGGATTTGGGTACGCAGGTGGAATATCTGAAAAGTATAGGAAAGCCTTATGAGGCTAAGCGCCTTTATGAACGGGTGACGTATGATCTGGAGATGATCCGGGAATTGGGGCATTGTTCGGGTATCGAGAATTATTCCCGGTATTTCGACGGACGGCAAGCTGGCGAACGTCCTTTCTGTCTGTTGGATTATTTTCCGAAAGACTTTCTGCTGGTCGTAGATGAAAGCCACGTGACGATTCCACAGATTCGAGCCATGTATGGTGGTGATTATGCCCGTAAGAAGAATCTGGTGGATTATGGTTTCCGATTACCAGCCGCGATGGATAACCGTCCGTTGACGTTTGATGAGTTTGAATCCCTGACACCGTGTGCGATTTATGTGAGTGCGACTCCGGCTGACTATGAACTGGAAAAGAGTGAAGGTATCGTTGTCGATCAGGTAATTCGTCCGACTGGATTGTTGGATCCTGTTATCGAAGTGCGGCCGACCTTGAATCAGATAGATGATCTGATGGAAGAGATCGCCCAGCGGTCGGCTGTGGATGAACGAATCCTGGTAACAACATTGACGAAGCGGATGGCTGAAGAGCTGACGACTTATATGACACGTATGGGCGTCCGTTGTAATTATATCCATAGCGATGTGGATACCTTGGAACGCGTGCAGATTATGGATGACCTGCGGAAGGGCTTGTTCGACGTGTTGATTGGTGTCAATCTGCTGCGTGAAGGCTTGGACTTGCCGGAGGTTTCGCTGGTGGCGATTCTGGATGCCGACAAGGAAGGATTCTTGAGATCGCATCGGTCACTGACACAGACAGCCGGACGTGCGGCACGTAATGTACATGGAAAGGTGATTTTCTATGCGGACAAGATAACAGACAGTATGCGTTTGACGATAGATGAAACAAACCGTCGGCGCGAGAAACAGATGGCTTATAACGAGAAGCACGGTATTACACCGAAACAGGTGGTAAAGAACAGCGTCTCATTGGTGGCCGAAAAGCAGCAGCAGACAGCCGAACCGTATGCGTATGTAGAGCCTGAGAGAACGAATGTGGCAGCTGATCCGGTGGTACAGTATATGAATCGCAGCCAGTTGGAGAAGGCCATCGAGCAGACCCGCCGGAAGATGACCGAAGCGGCCAAGAAGCTGGAATTTATCGAGGCGGCTCAGTATCGCGACGAACTGGTGAAGTTGGAAACTTTGTTGGAAACGAAACACGATTAAATCCCGATGAAAACTGTTCTTTCTTGGCTGTGCGCTTTGTTTTTCTTTTCGTATGGAGCCGGAGCGCAGTCGCTTTCATACACGAAGGCGGATTCGTTATTTTGTCTTCAAGTGTTGGACAGTCTGAAGCATTCACAGGTAACGGATGCCGGTGAGCGGATGATCCGGGTGGCTCGTTTCTTCTTGGATAAGCCGTATGTAGCAGCTACGCTGGAAGGAGAACCTGAAACCTTGGTGGTGAATTTCCGTGAACTGGATTGTACGACATTGGTCGAATCGGTCTTGGCCTTGTCGCAGCCCGTTTCTTCGTTTGCCGATTATACGGAGTCGTTGCGCGGATTGCGTTACCGGAAAGGTAAGGTCCGTTATACCGAACGGCTTCATTATATAGCCGATTGGATGTACGAGAACGGTAAGCGTGGCTTGGTGAAAGATATCACATCCGAATTGCCGGGCAGCGAACCGTTGCCGTTGTCGCTTTCGTTCATGTCGTCTCATCCCGAATCATATTCGGCTTTGAAAGGACATCCTGAGCGGGTAGCGCGTATGCGGGAAGTAGAAGCGGCTGTTAATGCGCGCTCTATCTATTCGTTTCTGCCGAAAGAATGCCTCGGCGAGGCTGAGAAATTTATCCGTAATGGCGACATTATCGGTTTTGTGACGACGATTCAAGGATTGGATGTGACACACTTGGCGATTGCCTATTGGGCAACACCGCAACGCCTGACTTTTATCCATGCTTCTTCGTCGGCTCGGAAGGTAATTGTTAATTCCGGTTCGCTCGAAACCTATCTTATGCGCCAGAAGGCTTGTCGGGGAATCTGGGTGATTCGTCCTAATAGTTAGCTGATTGACTATAGAACTGAAGATTTGTGAGCAATTATTCTTCTTGAATGATGATTTTTACTTTTTGTTTACTGATAACTGAGAATTTGAAATATAAAAAATACGCTTATTCGAAAAAATAAATCGATTTTCGAGAGGTTAATCCGAATTTTGTTATAATTTTGTGTCTCGTAAATATGTTTTTTAGCAATCATTTTTTTAGCCGTGGTTAAGCAACAACATAAAGAAGATTTTGATTTTTCGTCGAGCCTGACGGAAGTGTGGCGGGTCTTGACAGACAAAGAACGGGAAATGTTACGTAATAATTCAACCATTCAGACATTTAAGCGGAACGAGTTGATTTATTGCGAGGGTGATGAACCCAAAGACATGATGTGTCTGCTGAAAGGAAAAGTGAAGATATTCAAGGACGGTGTAGGTGGTCGTAGCCAGATTATCCGTATGATCAAACCGGTACAGTATTTTGGATATCGGGCAAATTTTGCTCAGGAGGATTATCTGACGAATGCCTCTGCGTTCGAACCTTCTACGGTTTGCCTGATTCCGATGACGATTGTCAAAGAGCTGATCTATGCGAATCCGGATTTGGCGATGTTCTTTATCCGCCAGTTATCTATCGACTTGGGTATCGCCGACGAGCGCACAGTCAATCTGACGCAGAAGCATATCCGCGGACGTCTGGCTGAATCCCTCTTGTTCCTCAAAGACAGTTACGGATTGGAAGAAGACGGCGCGACACTGAGTATTTATCTGGCACGCGAGGATTTGGCAAACCTTTCGAATATGACGACTTCGAATGCCATCCGTACCTTATCTACCTTCGTGGCAGAACATATCATCGCTATTGATGGTCGTAAGATCAAATTGATTGATGAAGAAAAACTGAAGAAAATCAGCCGCATGGGATAATAAACCTGCCGGCTGCTGGAATAAAAGCGGATGTACCGATGGGAGATATGTCTCTCTTCCGGTACATCCGTTTTTGTTTTGGCTGTAGATACGCGTTTATGCGTTGGTCGCCGTGTCATCGCCGGCAGCTTCTTCTTCCGGCTTGGTCGGCTTCTTGCTCAGTTCCTGTTCCTTATAATGCTTGATCTGTGCGTTGATCTCGTCGATTGTTGTGACATACTCGTTGGTATTGGTCGTATCAACCAGGTACAGGGCATTGATTTTGTCGACGATGGTCTGGTAGGCAGCATCTGTATCAGCACGGGCAGAGAGCATGGCTGCCTTGGTTTGTCCGGCACGTTCGTTGTCGCGCGACTGTAGTCCCGCTTTTACTTTCTCGTTTCCGTTTTTCATCATCGTCACGAAGGGTGTCAGTCCCAAGCTTTCTATCTGTTCGCTATAGGTCGATTCTAAGTCTTCTATGAAATTACTCATCAGACCGGTCTGTCGGCTGAGAGACATTTTGATGTCGATCTGATAGTCCGTCAGATGCTGATTCAGTGCCTTAGCCGCTTCGTATTGTGTGCCGCTTCCCAAATAGGTAAATCCTTTTACCGCATATTTGTATCCCACGTAAGCATTGTCGCGAGCCTTGTCGGCATTGGCAATCTCGTCCGTCTTGTCGCTTTTCCTGCTCAGGACCAGTACTGCATTTTCGTTATCAATTGCCGTTTTGAAGGCAGGAAGTTCTTTACTCAGTTTCTCTCCATAAAGTACAATTGTACTGAGGTTGGCGTAAATGGCTTCCATAAAGTTATAATGAGCGCCGTTGGTGAGGCGATCTACCGAGATTGAGTCAATTTTTTTACTCATGTTCTTTTGTTATTAAGATGAAACAATCAGTTTGCGAGTAGCATTTTCATGTTTGCTTACAAAAGCTTCCGCGCGAGGCGCTGAGGTTTTTGTAGCGTTACAAAAGTCTCCGCGCGAGGCGCTGGCGTTTTTGTAGCGTTACAAAAGTCTCCGCGCGGGGCGCTGGCGTTTTTGTAGTGTTACAAAAGTCTCCGCACGGGGCGCTGGCGTTTTTGTAGTGTTACAAAAGTCTCCGCACGAGGCGCCGGCGTTTTTGCAACAAGAAAAAGATCTCTTCCGCCTCTAAATATACGATTTAAAACGATACAAGCCTTTCAAGGCGGACTAAAAGTGTAAATTATTTTAATGTTTGATAATAAACGAAGGGTGATGGCGTTATTATCTACAAACAAAGTTGTATAGCGAATTGTAAAATCATAAAATGTAGAAGTATGAAAAAGCTAAGTTTATGTTTGATGTTATGTTTCCTGTTCTTAGGAAACCTTGCCGCCCAATGGTCTGTCGGCGGGAAAGTGGGAGTGGATTGGTCGAAAATGACATATCCGATTGATGGTATGGATACTCATTTCAAAGCCGGAGCAACACTTGGTGCGGTGGCGAATTATCAATTGAGTAATTGGTTTGATTTGCAAGGCGAGTTGCTCTATTCGCAGCATAATTATAAGGATGAAATAATGGTTGTAAATGAAGGGGGCTTGGGACGTGATGAGACCTTAAAAGGACGTAGTCATTATATTGATGTGCCTTTATTGGTTAAATTTTATCCCTTGAAACATGATTCAGGTTTTAATCTGGAGGCAGGCATACAACCTGGTTTCTTTTTGGCCCAATCGGCAAAGTTAGGGGAGGAAGATTTTTCAGACTATGGTAATCATCGCTCTGTGAGTTGTGCTTTGCTTGTAGGCACTTCTTTCCATGCACCGAAGAATTGGTTTATTGATTTACGTTATGCTTTCGGTTTGACGCCTACATACAAGGAGAATGATAGATTTAAGACACAATCGCTACAACTTTCTTTGGGTTATCTTTTCCAATTATAAACAAAATGCTTGGGGAGTAATGCCCCAAGCATTTGTATTATTTAATAGCCTCGCGAATGCGAACCAACCGTGTGAGCAAACCTTCCAATAAATCGAGTTGCAGCATATTCGCACCGTCAGACTTGGCTACTGCCGGTTCGGGATGTGTTTCGATGAATAATCCGTCGGCTCCTACGGCAATGGCAGCTTTGGCAATCGTCTCGATGAGGGCCGGCATACCACCTGTTACGCCCGATGTCTGGTTGGGCTGTTGCAACGAATGCGTTACATCCATCACCACCGGAAAACCAAATGCCTGCATTTGCGGAATACCTCGATAATCGACTACCAAATCTGTATAGCCGAAAGTCGTACCTCGTTCGGTGAGCATCACTTGCCGATTGCCTGCATCGACCACCTTTTGGGCGGCAAATTGCATGGCTCCGGGAGAAAGAAACTGTCCCTTCTTGATATTGACAACCTTTCCGGTGCGGGCGGCTGCTACAAGTAAGTCCGTCTGCCGACATAAGAAAGCCGGGATTTGCAGGACGTCCACATATTCGGCAGCCATGGCCGCCTCGTGCGTCTCATGAATGTCGGTTACAGTCGGCACACCGAAGGTTTCGCCCACTTTGCGTAAGATCTTCAGCGCCTTTTCATCGCCAATCCCTGTGAAGGAATCCAGGCGCGAGCGGTTTGCCTTCCGGTACGACCCTTTGAATACATAAGGAATCTGTAGCCGGGCAGTTATTTCCGTAATCTTCTCGGCGATACGGAGCGCCATGTCTTCTCCTTCGATCACGCACGGACCCGCCAGGAGGAAGAAGTTATCCGAGTTTGTCAGTTTGTCAAGCGTAAACATGATTATTGAATGAGAGCTAATACGTTGTTAATCTTTTCGTCGGTAGGAAGCGTGGCGTCGAGCCAATGGATGTGCAAACCGCGCCGTTCCATTCCGCGGAACCACGTCATCTGCCGTTTGGCAAACTGGTGAATGGCGATTTCGAGTTGCGATACCATCTCGTCGTACGTCAGTTGCCCGATAATATATAAGGTAAGGAATTTGTATTCCAGTCCGTAATAGATGAGGTCTTCAGGCTTCACGCCGGTGGCGAGGATCGCACGGACTTCATCCACCATACCTTCGTCCAGTCGGGCACGCAGTCGCTTGGAAATCTTTTCCCGCCGCAAATTCCGGTCGATATCCACGCCGATAATCAGGCTGTTGATTGGCGCATACTCCCGCTTGTCGGGCGCTTCCGTCTTATAAAACTCTTCGATCTCAATGGCACGGATGGCACGCTGAGCCGAATCGACGTCGGTCTTGTTATGCAGAACCTTGTACGAAGCCAGGATCTGCTCCAGTTCTGCCAATGATTTTCCTTTCAGCGATTCCCGCAAAGCCGGGTTCTGCGGCACATCGAGCAACTTGAATCCCCTGAGGACCGATTCGATATACATACCTGTTCCTCCACAAAGGATGGGGAGTTTTCCTTTCTTCCGGATTTCCTCGAAAGCCTTGTGAAAGTCGTGCTGGTATTCGAATACGTTATATTTATCGCCCGGATTGCAGATATCAATCAGGTGATAGGGAATCTGTTTTCCGTCTACTACGTAATCCGCCAGGTCTTTTCCCGTCCCGATATCCATCGAACGATACACCTGCCGCGAATCTCCACTGATGATTTCCGTATCCAATCGTGCTGCCAGGGCTGCCGCAAAGGCTGTTTTTCCCGAAGCCGTCGGACCAATGATGGTAATGAGTTCGTAATTATTCATGCTGCAAACTTACGAATTTTGCCTGCATACTGCCAAAGGTAAGGACATAAAAAAAGCCGCATCCCGAAAGATGCGGCTTTGAAACTATTTAATCGGAATGGATTAAGCGTTTACAGATGCCATGTGAGCGATCAAATCCAATACTTTGTTAGAGTAACCGATTTCGTTGTCATACCAAGAAACAACTTTAACGAAAGTATCAGTCAAATAAACACCAGCGTTAGCATCGAAGATTGAAGTCAAAGTGCAACCTAAGAAGTCAGAAGAAACAACTGCATCTTCAGTGTAACCCAGAACACCCTTCAATTCACCTTCAGAAGCTTCCTTCATAGCAGCGCAGATAGCTTCCTTAGTTGCCGGTTTAGCCAAGTTAACTGTCAAGTCAACAACTGATACATCCAAAGTCGGAACACGCATAGAGATACCAGTCAATTTACCGTTCAATTCAGGGATAACTTTACCTACAGCCTTAGCAGCACCAGTTGAAGACGGGATAATGTTGCCAGAAGCAGCACGACCACCACGCCAGTCTTTCATAGAAGGACCATCAACAGTCTTCTGAGTAGCAGTAGTTGAGTGAACTGTAGTCATCAAACCGTTTACGATACCGAATTTGTCGTTCAATACTTTAGCGATCGGAGCCAAGCAGTTAGTAGTACAAGAAGCGTTAGAAACGAACTGAGTACCCTTAACATATGTCTTTTCGTTAACACCACAAACGAACATAGGAGTAGCATCCTTAGAAGGAGCTGACATAACTACATATTTAGCACCAGCCTGGATGTGAGCCTGAGCCTTTTCCTGAGTCAGGAACAGACCTGTAGATTCAACTACATATTCTGCACCAACTTCATTCCATTTCAAGTCAGCCGGATTCTTTTCAGCAGTAACACGGATTTCTTTACCGTTAACGATCAATTTGCTGTTTTCAACGTCTGCTTCGATAGTTCCGTTGAACTTGCCGTGCATTGTGTCATATTTCAACATGTAAGCCAAGTAATCAACCGGGCACAAGTCGTTAATACCTACGATCTGGATATCGTTTCTGTTCTGAGCTGCACGGAATACAAAGCGGCCGATACGACCGAATCCGTTAATACCTACTTTAATCATTGTAATAAAACTTTTTATGGGTTTATTAAAAAATTGTTCTTCTTATTTAGTCTCGGCGACCTCTTTCAAAGTCCCCTTGTTTTTCGACTGCAAATTTAGTTATGTTTTTTGTTTTCGGATGAAAATCCAATGAAAAAGTGTATCTTCTAACATAAATTAATCCTTACTTCTTTTTCTCGGAAGATTTTTTAGAAGAAGAAAATAAGTTTGTTATCTTTTTCCGGATTGTACGGATTCCCCAACTTACAACTAACGGCTGAATAACTTCCCAAGCTAATGGCATTAAGGCTTTTCCTACCGATAAATAATCTGAAAGGCCAAGAGGTGATGCTGTAGTGGGGGCAGCTTTCACTGCGGTAGCCGGCTCTGTTTCTCCTTTCTTCTGCGGCTTGGCTGGGAAGAGCAATGATGATAATCCGGAAAGCAACAGCGATCCGGCGTTTTCTTGAATATAAGTAAACGTCTTGTTTATCTTATTCTCTTGTTCCAGACAAGCTTGCTGGATACGTAGTTTGTCAGCTTGCAGCTTTTCCAGCGGTGTCTGTTGCGGATGGTTCATCGTCTTTTGTGTTTTGTTTGTCGTCGTTAGCAGCCAACGCTGCAATTACTAAGTTCAGGATTTTTGTCCGTATTTTCACTTCATTACATTTAATAACCCAAATGAGCGCTACATATAATATAGCTACTATGGCAAATCCCGAACCCTGAACATCCAATATTTCTCCCAGGAAAAATCCCAGTGCCAGAAATATAAACAGAATGGCAAAGAAGGCTAAAAACATCAAAATTAACCCATATGAGAGAAGGCTAATTACTTTGCCAGTTCTCTCATACGTGTTTAATTTTAGTAATTCCAGTTTCAGCTCCATGTAAGCTGAAACGTCTTCTTTGAGATTCTGAAATACTTTTTCGCTGTCGTTCATTATTCAGCAATCACTTCTTCTACGGGTTTAACAGCTTCTGCTTTTCCTTCTTTGTATTTTGCCAAAGCAGAATTGAAACCTTCTTTTACCTTTCCAACTACATTATTTAGTTCGTTCAGTAAATCTTCTCTTTTATCTGTTGCTGCCAAATAACCAACTGCTGCACCAACTGCTGCGCCTACTACGAGGCCTAATAATAATTTAGAATCAACGTTTTTCATGACTGTCTCTTTTTAAATGTTTATTATATAACGCCGAAAGTATGGAAAATGTTTGGATTAAGCTTGTAAAATATGTTAAATGTTTTCGGGTTTGCTAACTTTTACAGCGACCCAGTTATCTTTCTCATGGAAAGAATGATATATCAATCCGTTTTTCTCGCATTCAGCCTGGATAACTGGAATATCTTCTTTGTAGAAACCGCTCATAAAGAGGTAAGCTCCTGGTTTCATGCAGGGAACATACCGGCAGATATCGTTTAGCAGAATGTTCCGGTTGATATTGGCAAACACGTAATCGAATTGTCCGAAACGGGCAATCTGTTCGGCTCCGCCCAATGCCACTTGAATGTCTTCTGTATGGTTTAACCGGATATTTTCCAGGGCATTGTTGTAAGCCCACTCATCAATGTCGATGGCAACGACTCTTCCGGCTCCTCTTAGTCTGGCAAGAATAGCCAGGACTGCCGTTCCGCAACCCATATCTAATAATTCTATGCCTTGCAAATTCAGTTGCAGCATTTCCTGAATCATCAGGAAGGTGGTAGCGTGATTGCCGGTTCCGAACGCCATCTTCGGATCGATGATAATATTATAGGTATAACCCGGTTCATTGGGATGAAACGAAGCCCGGATGATGCATTCTTGTCCGATACGGATGGGTTTGAAATAGTTCTTTTCCCATTCCTCGTTCCAGTCTTTACTTTCGATGGGTGTACAGGTATAATGAATAACTACTTCAGGTAAAGGAAAGTCTTTCAGTTTTTCCTGGAGTGCTGATTCCGAATAAAGCTTGTCTTGAATATAGGCTTGCAGGCCATCGGCTGTTTCTGTAAAACTCTCAAAACCGATTTCACCCAATTCAGCTGCCAGAATATCACTTACTACTGAAGGTTCAATTGCTGATTCGTAATTAAAGTTGACTTCGTAATAGTTCATATCTTGTTCTGTTTGAATTATTATTGAACAAAGATAGTCGAATTCGCTGAGGTTTTCTCGTTTTGGTAGTGGTTTATTTTAGCAGTTCAACCCGTCAAAGCTGGAGATAATCCAGCCTGTACGGGTTGAGCCTTGAATTTATGTGTAGGTATTTATTGCTTTTCGGGCGGAACCGGAGCTTTATCGGGTTTCATGTTACGCTGTTGCATTTCCTGCCATTGGGCGTATTGTTCATCAGACAATATTTTCTTCAGCTTCTTTTCTTTGGTTTTCCGGGCTTTCTCCAGAACTTCTGCCTGGTCTTCATCCATTCTCGGTGGTCTTTGTGAAGGCATTCCTTCTCCAGGTCCCATGCCAATGGGCGGACGTTCTCCAGGATTTCCCATCATCGGCCTTCCGCCTTCTTCTGGACCGCCGGGCATCATTGGCGGACGGTTTTGTCCGAAGCTGTTTTCTACCAGTGTTTTCTGTTCTTTGAGTATGACTTTGTATACCTTTTTATATTGTTTTTCCGTCAGGCCAAGTTCTTTTGACATTTCTTCCGTAATCCTTTTGGCTGATTTCTCGGGATTAGGAACTTCCTTAAAGGGCGCTTTTCCTTCTTCCTGTTGCGGAAACGGAGGTCGCATTTCATTGAAATCTTCTTGCGCTGTAGCGGATATCGTACAGAGGAAGAGCCCGGAAACGATCATTGTTTTGATAGTCTTGTTCATCATTTGTCTAATCTTTTATCTTTGGAAATACAAATTACCGGAAACCTGTTTTTATGCTCAAAAAGAATCGACCAAACAACCGAATTTATCTATGAATACTTTTATTTGTGTCAAAATAGATAGTTAACATGTCAATATTTAAAGTTGAGTATGGATTATTATCCGTTTCTTTGACATTATATGTACAATCTAAATCTATTATAAATGAAAAAGCAGATCATTTTGTGTGGTATGTGTTTAGCCTTGGCGGGAATGATGGGCTGTAACCCGACATCCGATTCTGTACAGGTAAATCATTTGCAGGTCGAGATGAAAAATAATCCGCAAGGTATTGATGTGGCTCATCCTCGTTTTTCCTGGCAGATACATGCCGGACAGCCGGATTTGGTCCAGACAGGTTATCGAATTCAGGTGGCGGCTTCGGCAGACGATCTGAAAGCCGGCAAGAATCTGTTGTGGGATTCGGGCGATGTCAAATCAGATCAGTCTCTTTGGATTGCGTATGCAGGAGAACAGTTGCAAGCGAAGAAACCCTATTTCTGGCGGGTAAAGGTAGATACTAATCAGGGTTCCGGAAAATGGAGTGATGTCCAGACCTGGGGTATGGCAATGCTGGATGCAAACGACTGGAAAGGGCAGTGGATTGGTGAGAATGCCTTGAGTAATCCTGGCGAGAAAGACCAGGGTGAAACAAGGTTGGCGGCCCGTTATCTGCGAAAGCCATTTCAGGTCAGTAAGGAGGTAAAACGTGCTGTGCTGTATATTTCGGGATTAGGTTCTTCGGAATCTTATTTGAATGGAAAGCGGATCAGCAAGGATGTCTTTGCTCCGATGCCTTCGCTTTATACATCGCGTGTATATTATAATGTATATGACGTCACGGATTTGTTGCAGCAGGGAGAGAATCTGTTGGGCGTCGTTTTAGGAAACGGACGTTACTTCTCGATGCGTGTTCCAGGTATGCTGACGACGGGTTTGCCTTCTTTGTTGGCTCAGCTGGAAGTCGAATATACCGACGGCAGTATGGATCAGGTTGTCAGTGATACGAGTTGGAAAGTTACTTCGCAGGGACCGATTGTAGCCAACAATGAATTTGACGGGGAAGAATATGATGCCCGGAAGGAACTGAAAGGCTGGAATACTGTTTCGTTTGATGACTCGGCCTGGAAAACGGCTGATCTGATGAAAGAGCCGGGAGGAAAGCTGACGGCGCAGCCGAACCCGAACTTAGCGGTGCAGGATACGGTGGTTCCTGTAAACGTAATAGCCCGTTCAGATGGGAAGTTTATCCTGGATATGGGCCAGAACATGGTGGGCTGGCTGGGCGTTAAGCTGAAAGGAAAGGATAATCAGCCGATAACCTTCCGTTTTGCCGAGATTCTCAATCCGGATACTACTTTGTATGTGGCGAATTTGCGTTCGGCTAAGGTGACGGATATTTATACACCGGCAGCTGATGGTGAATTCTCCTGGCAGCCGAGTTTCGTATATCATGGTTTCCGTTATGTAGAGGTAAGCGGACTGGATTATCAGCCTTCGACTACTGATTTTGCCGGTTATGTGGTGTACGACGCGATGTCTACTACCGGTCAGTTTGAGAGCTCGAATGCGTTGGTCAATCAGATCCATAAGAATGCATTCTGGGGCATTCGCAGTAATTACCGCGGTATGCCGACCGACTGTCCTCAGCGTGATGAACGCCTGGGCTGGCTGGGCGACCGGGCTACAGGCGCCAGTGGCGAGGCTTACTTGTTCAATAACGCGCTTTTATATAATAAATGGTTGCAGGATATTGAAGATTCGCAGAATGAAGCCGGAAGTATTTCGGTGGTATCTCCGAAATATTGGGAAATATATGCCGACGATGTAACATGGCCTTCGGCTTATTTCTATGTAGCGGATATGCTTTACCGCCAGTTTGGTGATGACAGTGCGATCCGGAAACATTATCCTTCGATGAAACGCTGGATGCAGCACATGGAAGAAGTGGCGTTGAAAGACGGCGTGATTGTTAATGATACGTACGGTGACTGGTGTATGCCGCCCGAAGAACAGCATCTGATTCATTCGCAGGATCCGGCCCGTAAGACGGATGGCGCGATTTTGAGCACGACGGTTTACTATGATTTGCTGAACAAGATGGTTAAGTTTGCCGAGCTCTGCGGGCAGACTGCTGATATTCCGGCCTACCAGAAGCTGGCAGCTGAAATGAAAGAGGCTTACAATGCCAAGTATTTCAATCGGGAGACGGCTCAGTATGGCAACAATACGGTGACGGCCAATATTCTTTCCCTGCGTTTAGGTTTGGTTCCCGAAGGATTTGAACAGAAAGTATTCGATAATATTGTGCGCAAGACGGAAGATGATTTCGGCGGTCACGTCAGTACAGGTGTATTGGGTATCCAGCATTTGATGCGTGGTCTGACGGAATACGGACGGAAAGACTTGGCATTGAAGATTGTGACAAACGAGACCTATCCGAGCTGGGGCTATATGATTAATAAAGGAGCAACGACGATTTGGGAACTTTGGAACGGTGATACGGCCGATCCTGCCATGAATTCTGCCAATCATGTGATGTTGCTGGGCGATCTGCTGATCTGGTATTATGAAGACTTGGCCGGTATCAAATGTGCCGACGATGCGCAGGCCTTTAAGAAAATCGAAATGGCTCCGGTTTTCCCGGAAGGTTTGAATCATGTCAAGGCTTCGTATGAATCGGTCTATGGAAAGATTGAAAGCGACTGGACGCGTGATGGCAATCGTTTGGACTGGCGCGTGGTGGTTCCCGGCAATACGACGGCTGTGATACGGATTCCTAAAGCGTATGGCGTGAGTGTCACTTCACATCCGGGCGTTCATCAGGTAAGTAATACCGAAACTGAACTGGTTGTCGAAGTCGGTTCCGGCGAATATCGCTTTACCAGCAAATAATCTTTTTCGTCTGTAAAGGGAGAAAATAAAAAGTTCACAAGGTTCTGAGTCATTCTAACGTAACGAACCTTGTGAACTTATTTTATAATGTATATGTGTGTTTATACCTGATGTGCGTTATTTAACAAAATCCGCGCTTTGCAGATACTGGGCACTCTTCTCAACGCCTTCGAATTGAGTGCGTCCTTTCCGGTCGCCTTCCAGTTCTACATAATAACCTAAGATACCGATCTCATATCCTTTCTTGAAGATATTCGGGAAGTTCATCATACCGGAATCGCCGATGATCCAACGGTCTTTGATATGCAATAATTTGAATCTGTCAGGATAATCTTCCAGCCATTCTAGTGGATCCTGCTGTCCCATGACTGCCCAGTAAACGTCAAGTTCAAACATGACGTTGCTTGGATCGGTATTTTTCAAGAACAATTCTTCAATATAAGTACCCTGAGGTTTATCCCACGGCTTCCGGTTTGGATCCGGTTTTTCTCCGGCTTTCAATACACGCTTGAATTCATTGCTGTGATTGTGGTAGCCCCAAAGAATACCTGCGCTTTTCGTTATCTCGCCAGCCCGGTTGAATACATCGCATACGCGTTTGGCATCGTCTTCGTTTTCAATTCGGGGCAGACTCGGCTGTACCATGCATTTAACGCCCAGTTCAGCATGAATATCGGTAGCTTTCTTCCAGAATTCCTCAAATTTTGCCATGTTTTCCTTGCTGTAATCGCCCAACGACGGTGAAAGGTGTGAGCTCGTGATTTTCATTCCGGCATCATCTACCATTTTCTTATAATCCTTTGGTGCAATGAATGTGGTGTTATCAGCCGAATAATCGCCAAACTTACCGCTGTCTTCTTTATAACCGAATATTTCCAGTTCGGTAAATCCCATTTTAGCCAGACGCTGCAATCCGTTCGGCATATCTTTTAATAATTCCTGGCCTAAAGAATAGGTCTGCAATCCCATTTGTTTCTTGGCTGCAGTATTGGTTACTGATCCGGGGTTGGATAAAACTTCTGAAACTGAATTAGAAGCCAGCATCTGTTGGCTGGCCAGACCTCCTAACGTCAGGAGAGAGATGTTTTTCAAAAATGTTCTTCTGTTTGACATAGTAAATAGACTTTAAATGTTCTTGTGAAGCAAAAGTAGTGCAAATGCCAGGTCTTTCGGGTCGGTTATTCCGTTAAAATACATCATGCAAAGAGCCTTTTTATTTGTTTTTTGATTTATATCAAGTTTTCTGTTGCTATCTAAAAGCCGTTCTCCGACTAATAAAAGAAGGA
>ULVB01043417.1_pt1 | contig 19635 bp, 15 predicted proteins | sample 1959071 | NCBI WGS metagenome assembly ULVB01 (sample SAMEA4835776, study PRJEB28245) | human gut metagenome | biome: gut microbiome; material: fecal sample | place: Denmark | collected 2008 | reverse complement strand
GCCCCACACGCCCTGAAAGGGCAGAAGCTCATAGCCCAGGGCATCGCCCTGGGTAATGATGGATGCAAGCCTGTCGCCCTGTAAGGGCAAAAGCTTTCTTTCTTACGTGAAAAAGTTTTTTTTGAAGAAAAAGTCTCAAAGTCTCATTTTCTGTTGAAAATACCGACTTAAAGACTTGATAGATAATAAGATAAAAAGAATGAGACTTCTCGGTTCTGATGCCGGGAAGTCTCATTTATGTATCATAGAAGTATCATTATTTCACTTTTTCTTTACGAGATATTTCATTCCATCTGCAAATCTCTTGTGTTTCAACTCACTCATATTCGCCAGTTTTCTGCCGAATCCCATCAGACTGTTTACCTTGAGCGATGAACCAATCTGCTTCTTCAAATAGTCGAAAATTTCGGCGGCAGTAAGATAGTCACCCTCTTTCTCATCCTCAACCAATTCAAAATAGAGCAGGAAATACTGATCTATCGGCTGGATTATCTCAAACTGGCTGTTGCTCTTCATAATCAGCTTCACCTGCTGCGCATCGAAATAACTCTTTTCGCCATTGTTCAAGGCAGAAAGTGCCTGGGCAAAAAGCTGCTGGTAGTTCGGGCGAACGCTCACGTCGATAGGCCCCGTCAGTTCCACACCGATGAATCTTCGGTTGCCGGATGGATCGGAGAGAATATCCTTCATGTTGCTCGTGGCGATGAACGAGGCAAGACGAGGAAATTCCATGACATGACTGCCATACGGAGGCTTGTATTTCAGCGTAGGCAACTGGATGAGATTCTTCAGAAATCCCTGCTGAACCTGTGGCGAAATCTGGTTGAACTCATCGAGATTGATAACCATAAACTGCGCCATCGCCTGATAAACCTGACGCTTTTCCGACAGAATCAGATTGTCACTATATCCCCACTGCAGTTCCGGCGGCAACAGTCGGCGACAGAAAGTACTCTTGTTGTAACCCTGTTTAGAAATGAGAAGCGGAGCCACCGAGTTGCCGTATTGGCGATGTGAATAGCCGCGCCACTGGTCCACCATGCCCAGGAACCAGGTGTAAAACCAGTCTGCCCAGTGAGGATTGGCGGTAGGCACCGTGCGGGCCAAGGCACGGATATGATCCTTTCCATCCCATTTGTCGTAGCACTGGAAGAGATATTCATCTATCGGATTATAATTTTTGATATAATCTGACTCCAGAAAATTACGTACATCCTTGATGCTCACCCGGATATCAGCCAGCTGCACCTCCAGCGTCATACGCTTCTGCACTCTCGGTTCCACAGGTTGGTAGCCATACCATCCCTTGTCCTTCGGCATGTATTCCACGAATTTCATCACCGTGTTGTATCTGAAATCATATCTGCTTTTCAGCAGCTGCATCATGTTCACGATATTCTCGCGAATACTGTTCTTATCAACTTTCTTTCCTTCTTCCGGAGCCCTGAAATCAGAAATTGTCTGCTGATGATTATCCGTGTTGGGAGCTGGGCTTTGAGATCGTGCATGGCTATCAATCTTCATCGCCACTGCCTTGCTGTTGAAATAAGGCTCCGCATCGAGCGTCATCATGAAACTGTTGTGAATCGAAGGCTCTTGGGATAGGGTAGAGCCAGCCTCGATAGAAGGTTTCGGACCATCAACAAGAATCGAAGCCTTGACAATAGACTGATATACAGGGAAAATCTGCTGGTAAGCGATGCGATAGAGATGCTCGGCATCCGCTTCAGATGTAGGTAGAGAGTCATTTTCGCCCTGGAATTTTATCAGAACGATAACAGTCTTTCCGTCGGCACCTGTGATGGCGGCAAGGGTAGAAGGCAGAATGGCTACCGAGCGCTTAACTCCCTCCACACCATCCACATCGGTGATGTTGCCAAATTTCAGCAGCAGGATACCATTGCAAGCCTTCATCTTCAGGTTGTTGTTTTCGTCTTTGGCGAATTCAGCAGCGGGATAGATGTGCATCCATTTCGGCATATCCTTGTAGCCTTCATAGTTGTTGCTAAGATACGGAATGCTTTCGCGGAAGTGGGTGATAGTCAGTTTGCTATCATCCCTTGCGAATCGTTCCATCAGCTTCTCCATCGTCTTGGTACTTACGAGAAGCTGTTTTTTATTATTTGTATGTACGATAGTTACCTTCATTGTATTTCTGGTTAATGGTTAAGTGTTAACTGTAAATTGTAAATTATCAATTATTAATTCCGTTGCCCAAAACAAGCCCAGAAGTTTGGGCACTTATTGCCCGCCTTATGGGCACTTGTTGCCCAGCACTTGTTCTGTGGATGCCCGCTTGGTGGGCTGTGGATGCCCGTGTAACGGGCATGGTAGGATCAGCTAGTGGGCACAGAGGGAACATCTGATGAACTGAAAAAGTAGACATATAGTTGCTCTCCTAAACTGGAATACTAGACATATTCAGTATAGTGAAACGGGAATGAATACATCTTTAGTTTTATCAAACCGTAACAATAAATACTTGGAAAGATTAGATGTTTGTGAAGTCAATCTCTTCAGAGAAGTGTTCGAACTCAACGTCTTTATATCCGTATCTGTCGAAGAGCTGTTTGATATATTTCTGCTGTTCCGGGAGGAGTTTCAGTTGTCCCAGTTTGTATCGGTAGTATTGTCCTTTGCTACCGAGGTACTCTCTCATTTCGGCGCGCAATGCTGGTCCATCTTTCACTTTCATTTCGGCAAATAGTTTGTCGAATCCCCATGCCATTTTCACGACACGCAGCGGAGCGAAGTACTTGCAATTCCCGTTTTTCAGGGCATTTGGGAAGATGGCATCTCCTCTATCAGTCTTCTCGTTTTTATAGAGGCCGGATAGATAGTGGATACACTTGTCTTTCATCGGACATGGTTCGGTGAAGCAATAGGTGATGAGGCTAGGAACGTTTCCGTATTCGAAAGCCTTTTTCAAAAGTTCCTTTTCATCCATATAGATTATGTTTTTAATGTAACATTTCTATTATAACGAGAAAATAGGGTATTTATTGCCTGAAAACAGCACTTTTTTATATGTTTTTGTAGCTTATTTCCACCTATTAATAGCATTTTTCTGCTTCTTATTAGTATTTTTATGATGCATTTCCATAATTTTATGATACTTCCATGATACTTTTTTCGCTATTTTCAGAGAAGTCTCATTCGATAAAAGATTCTGAGAGTCAAATATATAATATTCATTTTTCATTGAATAATGAGACTTTGATACTTTTTTTGAGAAAAAACATTTATACGTATGCGCGCGTTAAATCCTTGCTAATATAAATCAGGTCTTTGCTAATATAAATTTGGTTTTTACGAAACTGAAATTTCATTGAGAAGGAAACTGGATTTTATTCCTGTGTAGGATTTGCTTAATGAATAAAGCGTAGAATCCTGCTGGCATCACTGCCAGCAGGATTCTACGCTTTTCTTATATGTCGATTGCAAAATGAACTTAATTGAATCCTATTGACCTCTACAGAACTCTCTTGTGATTTCTTATTCAGCATTTGTCTGCTGCTCTGTCTCTGTAGCCTCCTGCTGCTGAGTTGCCTCCTTCTGAGTATTCTCCTGTGGAGTTTCCTGAACAGTAGCTGGCTGCTCGGTCTGGGTATTCTCTTCTGTTGCTACAGGTGTATCAGTAGTCAGGTGTTTATCTATAGCTTTATTCCCTATAGATGGTTTAAGCAATTTTCGTCCATCAGAAAATCAAGTAAACCAATGGTAAGAATGCCATTTTCGTCTCTCCATGGTTTAATGTCATCCTTCACAACTATGACTTTCTTAAAAGTATCATCGATTTTAAGGAGAGAAGCTGTTTCCTGTTTTCTTTTCTCTTCATCAGGTAAAGCTAGTGCTGACTGTATATAGTATCGTAAGCTGCCTTCATTTACCACAAAGTCAACCTCTAACTGTTTGCGTTGCCATTTACCATCTTTGTCAATAAAGCGTTGTTCTATCATACCCACATCAACTTTGCAGCCACGACGTCGCAACTCATTATACAGAATATTCTCCATGATGTGAGTTTCCTCCTGTTGGCGCAATCCGAGTAGCGCATTTCTTATCCCCAGATCAGAAAAATAGTACTTAGCTAAACTGCCAATGTATTTTTTCCCCTTTATGTCATAACGAATAGCCTTTTCTATGATAAAAGCATCTTGCATATAGCCCAAATAGCGATCTATCGTTACAGAAGTGATGTTTACCTTCTTTACGCTTTTAAAGGTGTTGGACAATTTTGATGGATTCGTAGGCGCACCAATCCCTGAGGCAATAATGCGTACTAGTTCCTCAAATTCAGCTCTGTTCTTAATCTTGTTTCGTTCTATAACATCGATTAAGTAAACACTTTCAAACAAATTGGTCAGATAATCGAGTTTCTTCTTCTCTGTTTCTAATGATAATACTTGAGGAAGCCCACCATAGGTATAATAATCTTTCCAAGCATCCCTAGGTGTCTGACCGGTTCCTTCGCAATACTCTGACAGTGATAAGGGATAGAGATGAATTTCATCGCCGCGTCCTCTGAATTCTGTGATGATGTCGCTGGATAAGAATTTAGAATTACTTCCGGTCACATATACATCGGCATTGTCTATTCTCAGAAGACTATTCAAGACTTCTTCAAAACGAGGTACTAGCTGCACTTCATCCAAAAGGATGTAATATAAATCGCTATCTATCATACTTGCCTTGATGTTTCTGTAGAGGCGAAGAGGGTCACGTAATTCGGCATTCTCAATATCATCTAATGCAATTCGGATAATATGATCGTCGGCTACACCTGTCGCTATCAAGTGCTGCCGAAAGAGTGTGAAGAGTAAGTATGACTTTCCACATCGTCTAATTCCTGTGATAATCTTTATTAACCCATTCTGTTTTCCATCTATGAGTTGCTGTAAATAGAAGTTTCTTTTTATCTGCATATTATTTCTCTTTACGAAGATTTTTTGGCAATATTGCCACTTTTTCTTCGCAAAGATACGCTTTTTTTTCTTAAATATAAGAATTCTGCGAAGATTTTTTGGCAATATTGCCACTTTTTCTTCGTAAGATAAGTGATTCGTGGTGTTTGAAGGTATTCTTTTATGGATATTTTCGATAATTTAAAAAGCGCAGAGTCCTGCCGGCAGGCTTCTACGCTTTCCCAATTAATTTCTTAAATATGTCGTCTGCAAAATGAACTCAATTGAAGTTGATAGAACTCTTATGATTTCTTATTCAGCATTTGCCTGCTGCTCTGCCTCTGTAGTCTCCTGCTGCCGAGTTGTCACCTGCTGAGTAGAATCCTCTGTGGTAGCCTGTGGCTGGATAGGAGTGCCAACTTCTGTTGTATCTGCAGGAGCATCTGGAGCCACGGTATCAACTGGTGCTACCTCTGCGTTACCTACCATTCTGCTTGATGCAAAAACGTTGCTTACTGAAACCATTACCATAGCTGCGATAGCTGCAAACATAAACTTCTTCATAATCGTATATTTTTAAAATTGTTATTATTTAATGTTACTTACTTTCTTACTTCCTTTGTGGATTCATTGTCGAACCCGACATTCATAGTCACAATCTGCGTGCCAAAAAGAAAAGTGAATATGATAAGAGTTGATTATCAGATTATTATGAGAATTGTGCTAGGATTAGAAGGTGTGGAAAATGAGGAAAGTATGTGGAAACATTCCTCAAAATCTAAAGTTGCTAGCCAAGTAAGACTACTTCTTCTTCCCATTTGTGTCCCCTCACACAACTTTTTTCGAAACTTTATGGCTAAAAATTTTGTAGATTCGATAATAATTGTTACTTTTGCGGTGTCATATCCTTACTGGAAGCTCCAACTGGGCAAAGGTGGGGTGGACATATATACATAAAGGCGTAACTGTACGCTTTGGTTTTGACGTATCTGAATCTCGCAAATTCAATCTATCTGTCAAAAACAAAGCAACGGGAACGCCTCATGGGGTGTATCATATATACAACCCTTATTAGCTTGTGGCATTTTTGCAATGAGCTGAGGGAGTGTACTATATACTTACATCGGCGTGGGGCTTTCAGCGTTGCTCGTTTCGGCAGATAGGGCAATGCGAGAGCCTAGATACGTGAAACGAGCGGCAGACTGGCTCCACGTTTTTTTTGTATGTATTACAAAATGAATTTGGTCAATTTGGAGCAATTGACGGAAGTGTTATTAGTTAAAATGAAAGCATTACTAAAAACAATATCTTTAAAGTTGGCTAATAAGTTTCTTTTACTTCTGCAAAAGAAACATGTATGTCTTGTCGGCATTATTGCAATTTTTGGCTTGACTACAATTACTAGTTGCCAAGAGTTAACTATAAAAGTAAATGGTAACTCTCCTAACACAGAAACAGAAGGGCTTATAGTGAAAGCTTATATAGAAAATTCCGGAAGTATGGATGGATATATGTGTGGTGGTTCTGAATTTAAAGATGCGGTTTACAGCTATCTTTCTTCTTTGAATAATTATGTGAAAGCGATTCAGCTAAATTACATAAATTCTCAAGTTGTTCCATTATCTGTTAAGATGGCAGGATTGGTAGGGCAGTTGAATCCTGTTGCATTTAAAAAACAAGGAGGTAATAGAAGTAATTCAGATTTTAAAAAGATCTTGTCTGGTGTAGTAAACAATGCCAATGACAACACAGTTGTAGTATTTGTTTCTGATTGCATATTAGACATTCCTTTTGGTAGGGCAGGAGAAGAATTAGGAATTATTCAAACAGATATAAATAATATAATAACCTCAAAGTTGAAAAAAATGCCTTCATTGGGCATTTGTATATTTCAATTGGAGTCTATGTTTGATGGCTTTTATTATTACCCAAAAGGCGGTTCTCTACAGCTTAAAGGTAAGAGACCTTATTATATGTGGATTATTGGGTCGCAGAAGAATTTAGCATATTTGATGCGCCATGTTGGTAAAGATAAAATTCAGCATGGTGTAAAAAACTACTATGCTATTTCGAAATCTTTTACTATACCAACTGTTCTATATTCAGGAGGAAAAATGCAAAGTAAACAAAAGTTGAAAACAGAAAGAGATGGGAAATATTCATGTAAGGTGTTAATGGATTTGACGCAAACTCTTCAAGATAACAACTATCTTTCTAATATTCAAAATTATTCGTCAAAAGCGGGTGATGTGATTGTTGAAAGCGTTGTGGAATTACCTTTGACTAACGAGTATTCACATATGTTGAATTTAAAGGTGTCTAATTCTGCGTTTTCAGATGTTCTAGAGATTAAGAAATGTGGCATTCCATCTTGGGTAGAAGTTTCGAATGGAACAAGTGATAGTACTTTAGAGAAGGATAAAACATTTTCTCTGAAGTATATAATAGGAGGAGTTTTCGATGCGTATTCTAAATATACAGAAGCAGGAAAATCAGTTTTCACAGTAAATAATCATTAAATAGAATAAATATGGGAATAGATGAAATTTTTGGAAATCTTTATACTTGTTTTGGCTTAGAGAATATCTACGGAGCAGGTGATGGGGAGCTTGCTGAATACCTTTGGGGACAAGCTTCTAGTGAGGTAACTACGAATCAGTTTATAGGTATAGGTGTAATAACGTTATTTATAGCAATCTTTGTTTTTGTTGCTTACTATTATGTACTAGGGCAATTGTTTAGAAGACCAAGTTGGGGTAATAGATGGACATGGATAGTAGCCTTACTCGTTAATTCATTCCTAGCTTTTATAGCAGGTTGGCAATGGACTTGCTCTGACTTACTTGCTGGAAAAATGAAGACAATTGATGCCGTGACGAATTCCCTTGTAGATTTACCTATAGAAGAATCGAATTGTCTTCAATTTGGTGGCGCAAATGCTCTAATTGCATTATTGTTCTTTATTGTTTTATGCTTTGGCTTTAAATGGTGGAGTAGAGACTATTCACATATTCCTTTTTAATTTTTTAATAGTATCATATGGCAAAATTATATATTTTTGGAATTGGCGGAACAGGATCTCGTGTTCTTCGTTCATTAACTATGTTGCTGGCTGCTGGTGTTGATACCAATGGGTATGATATTGTACCTGTAATTATTGACCCAGATACTTCTAATGCTGATTTGACAAGAAATGTCTTTTTGTTGAACAAGTATATGTCTATACATAGTAGGCTTTCTTTCACGGGGCAAGGTCAGAATGACTTTTTTAAAACATCCATTCTTCAATCAGTTCAGAATTTTACTATTCTTATTCCTAATACGAATAATAAGACTTTCGAACAGTTTATTGATTTAGCAAATATGGGTGTTGCTGATCAAGCTATGGCCGAAATGCTATTTTCAAATAAAAACTTGAGTTCTTTTATGCAAGTTGGATTCAAGGGAAATCCAAATATGGGTAGTGTTGTGCTTAATCAAATAGCAAGCTCTCCTCAATTTGAACAATTGGCAAATACCTTTGTAGAGGGAGATAAGATTTTCATCATAAGTTCTATCTTTGGAGGTACGGGTGCAAGTGGATTCCCATTGTTGCTGAATACTTTGAGACAAAATAAAAATATTCCAAATGCAGGTGTTATAAACCATGCAGAGATAGGTGCTATTTCCGTTCTCCCATATTTTAGCTTAGAACAGGATTCAAATAGTGAAATAGATTCTACTACTTTTTTCTCTAAAGCTAGAGCTGCGTTGAAGTATTATCAAGATAACATCCAAAATATTAATGCCCTATATTATATTGGCGATTTTCCAAAGAAGCCATATGAAAATGTGGAGGGTGGAAGTGAACAGAAAAATGATGCACATCTTATTGAGGTGTTGGCTGCAACTGCGGTGATTGATTTTTGTAAAAATAGTTTTGTAAATCAAGGGACATCTTATAGAGAATTGGGATTAAATGTTGAAGGTGACACTTTGTCTTTGAGAGCTTTTCCTTCTTCTGGTATGAGAAAACAAATAGCTTATCCTTTGATGAAACTTGCTCTTTTTGCAAAGAGTCTTGTTGATGATTTTGACTATGTTAGTTCCCAACATCTCAAAGTAAATAGAAATTTTGTTGATAATTTCTATGAGCAAGATTTTGTATCTTGGGTTCGTTCTTTCTTGTCTGACTATAAAGGCTGGTTATCTGAGTTGAAAGGTAATTCCCCATCTTTCTCTCCATTTAATATGGATGGTGAGTTGAAAGATTTGGTTACAGATGTAAAAGGTAAAGATCACTTTTGGAATAAACTCAATAATGATACCTTTAGATCAGAATTAAATGGTGCTAGTGTAAAAGGAAAGGGACCTGAAGATAAATTTATGGAAATATACTACACCGCAGCAAATAATATAGCAAACAATAAATATCAATTTTAATTATGGCAGTTTTTAGATTATATAAAGGTGGTGCGAATACTTATGAGGGCTGGAATGGTACTCCTACTACACCATATAATTCTCAAACAATAGCAACAATTATAGCTCCAACAGGAGCTGTTAGTAATAAGGAAATTACATCGATTCCTTCACCATTTGCTCGAATTGATTTAGTGAAGTCTGCTTTTGCAGAGATAAACCAAGCATGTAATGGGAAAATAGGAAATGCCTTGCTTGCCGAATTAGATAAGGATACGATTTACCATAAGATGGTTAGTGATTCCTTGGATGTAGGTGAGATATTTTTCAATATTGATAAATATAAAAAGGAGATCCAAATTATTACGTGGAGTCCTGATGATCTTCAGCATCAGTTGAATAGTCCAAGTTCTTCATTTGGGCAGAAATGCTATGCGGATTCTTTGTTGAATTATTGGCTTGCAAATGCAAGTACATACAATTTTAATAGTGTCAATAACATCTATATTTTAAACTATATAGGTGCAGGGGCACCACGTCCTTTAAACGTTATAGGAGCAACTTCACCTGCTACTCTGTTTTTTAGTAATGCGAATGACTTGAGTTATGTGAAAGATATTCAGTTTGGTCAAGATAAACCTTTTGATAACGTTTTTCAGCCACTATACAAGCGTGATGAAAAGTATATCGAGTTTTTGTGGTGGTTGAAATCATCTATACCAAACTTTGCAACTTTGTTTCCTGAAGTACATGCATATTTGCAATATACATATATGGCGATTAGTAATCCAATATTGAAAAGTAAATTAAATTTACTGCAAAACCAAGGGAATAGTATGCCTGAGGGATTACAGCCAATTTCTGTAAATTTTGGTAATCAGACAAATAATGTAGAGATTTTAGGCTACCAGCTCTATCAAAAAGCAATGCAACCAATAGGTAAAAGTGATTTTACTATTAAGTCGTCAATACGACCTCAATGTAATTATTTGGTATTGCCGGTAGAGGCAGGAAACAAATATTCTAATTGGATATACACCACAGCTGCGTGGGGTACGAATAATTCTGCGCCAGCTTTTGATTCAACTCCAATTATTCACAGAACCCTTCCTTTAGATGGAACACCTCAGCCTTATTTGACTATTTCTGATTTTTTGGAAGACAATATTTATCTGTCTCCTTATAAATTGAATAGTACATCGTTTTATGATGGATCAAGCGATGAGGATGAGCAAGCCTATTTGCTTCCTTTGAAACCTTTATTTTTTGAATTCTTTTCAGCAGAAGAATTGGTTAATAATAAGATGGTTTCTTTCGAACACATAGCTGGTGACAATGTACGTGTAACTTTGTCTATTCCAACTCAAAAGGGTTTTGTAGAGTATTCTCGTCTTTATAGTCCAACAGATGTTAATCTTGTTCAGAACAGCGGACATCTTGTTGAGACCGATGAATTAGAGGATTGCGATGTCATGATACAGCCTGCTGTTGCCATGCCTAAGAATGTAAGTCCATATTATACATTGGCTGCGGTATCTCCGTTTACTAAGCGTATGGGGCTGACTTTTTACGAAAGAGGAAAAGTTGTCATTCCTTCCAATGGTGAGCAAGTTCGTAATGGCAATGTTAGGCAGTTGTACAAAACCAGAGTGTATACTATGACTTCTCGTTTTGAGTGCATACAGCTAAATTTTAAAGATGGTAATGGTATGTTAATACCAACTTTGCCAGAAGTAAATGCAGGAAGATCGGTCTCTTTTGCTGTTGATTTGGGTACATCAAATACTCATGTGGAATATGTGGTAGATGGAAATACAAAAAAGTGTTCTCCTTTGGAATATTCAGCTAGTGACAGGATGATGGCAATGGCGTTTTTGCCAAAGCCTAATAATTTGGTCTTAGATGGTGTTGAATTGGAGGCAGATGATTTACGTATGGTAAAAAGTTGTTTGGAAAGAGACTTTATGCCTGATGCTATAACCTCTAAAGGTACTTTTCATTTCCCAACAAGAACAGTGTTGTCTTATTCAAAAGGAATGGATTGGAATTTAGCGTCAAATCCTATGGAAATGGCAAATATATGTCTTCCTTATGGCAAGCAAATGCCTTTGGGGTATAATGATTATGCTGTTGATATAAAATGGAGTAGTAGTGTAAATGCTCAAAGTAGAGTTGCAAGTTATATTAAGAATATTCTCCTGGTTTTGCGTAATAAAACATTGACATTGGGGGGCGAACTTGACAAAACGACTTTGACTTGGTTTTATCCAACTAGTATGACTCCTTATAGAATCAATTTGTTCCAAAATGTTTGGAACACAGAGTTCCATAAGTGTTTTGGACAAAATGCTGTGTTGAATAACATGAGTGAGAGTGTGGCACCAGCAAATTATCATACTCAGAATAATTCAACAGCTAAAGATATGTTGACAATTGATATTGGTGGCGGAACAACAGATATGGCTTTTGCTTCTCAAGGAAAAGTTGGTTATGTTACATCTTTCCGTTTTGCAGCAAATGCTTTGTTTGAAGATAGTTTTTCTCGTGTTTCGAGTAATAATGGAATTGTGGATTTTTTCAAGCCGCAATATTTAGAACTTGCTAGAAGTGTAAAAGAATTAGAGTCTATTTTGGCAAGTTATGACACGACTTCAGCAAATATGGCTAATGTATTGTTTACGTTAGCTGACATCCCTGTAGTACGTGAAGAAAAAATTGCGGATGACAAGGTGAATTTCTTGACAAAATTACGTAATGATAGTACATTTAAGCTCGAGTTTATTATCTTTTATGCTGCAATTTTATATCATGCAGGCAAGATGATAAAAGCAGAAAATTTATCATTGCCTCGCCACATCGCCTTTAGTGGAAATGGCAGTAATGTATTGAAGGTTTTAGTAACACCAGATTCTTTTGGTAGAAAGTTGTTAGCAGATTTCTCGAAAATAGTCTTGGAGAAGGCCTCGGGTGTAAAATATGAGGAAGGTTGTAAGTTGGAAATATTGGGGTTGGGAGACATAGAATCACCAAAATGTTCTACTTGTAAAGGTGGCTTGTTGCAAACTGCACAAACAACTTCACCTGAGAATATAGTTTTAAAATCTGCTGATGGCGAGATATTGACGGAACTGCAATATAGTGACGTAACTGATGACTATATTAAGCGAGTTGTTGATGACGTATATGTATTCTTTGATATGTTACGCAAAGTGAATAAGCAATTTTGTTTTGCTGAAAACTTTGGCTCTTCGGATGAGTCTTGGAATATTCTTGATAATATTTTGGATTCTAAAGAAGATGTTACCACATTTGTTTCAAATGGCATTAAATATCGTATGGGTAATGGGAATTCTCCTGTGACAGAGACTTTCTTTTTCTATCCGATAGCTTCCATATTGCAGAAATATTCATTGGATATGTTTAATTATTTAAAGGAGAAGAATAATGGATAAGATTAGTGGTTGGGAGCTGGTAGCAGCTTTTAGCCTTGTAGGTGTTTTGCTTATTGCAATACTTATAGTATTGTTGACGCTTTTGTTATCTAATGTGGTTAAGAATAAAATAATCTCTAATAAAGGCGCTAAAAATTGGGTTAAGCAAACCCCTTCAACATATAAGAAGCAACCAGAACACCATCAAGGTAATGGTAATCTTACTAATTCACAAGAACTCGTTAATGCGAGGGGGATGAATGGTGATGTCGTAGAATTTCCTAAAGAGGACATGGGGGGTCGAGAAACTAATGTTCGTGTAAAGGAAGAAGAAAAGCAGAAAAAACTTTTCTTCCCCTTGAGTAATAAAGGATTTTTTTTAAAATCCTATAATACTTGTGGTGATAAATGTGTCTTTGTTGCAAATGAAGTAAGAGCGTGTGTCTTTGAGTTTGATTTAGTTTCCATAGATAGAGCTCAATCATGGGACATTAGTGAAGCTGTGATAAATGTTGGTAAGGTCTTGCAGCAAGATGCTGTTGGATTTACGTGCAAGAAAAAGGGGCTTATAGAACAGAAAGAACAAAATGGCATAACATATTGGCAAATTAAAGAAAAGTTAGAAGTTGAATATTTAAAGTAAGACAAATGGGAATACATTATATTATAATAGGTATAGTTGTTGCTATAATTTTAGCATTACAAATTGCTTCTTTGTGTGGTACATTGAAGCGTATGAACCTTTTTAGTAAAATTTTTGGTGAAAAAGATGCGCCATATTTGTATAAGTTATTGATTAATGACGGACGAATAAATGGTTTTGAGGTAGAGAATGTTAGCTATCGCAATCCTTATTTTGAAAGAATTAATAATTCTATAAATAATTATGTTGCTAACAATGAATCTATTGATTTCCAGTTGTTGAAAGATACTGTTGATGCTAATTGTGATTCAATAGAGGAAGATATACATACGCAAATTCCTATACCTTTGTATTTAGGCCTTGCAGGTACGATGTTTGGTATAATCTTTGGTGTTGGTTATTTGTGGTATTCTGGTGATTTGGATTCCTTGTTAGCAGTAACTCCAGGTTCAAATGGGCAAACAAAAGGTATAGTTGTGCTGTTGGGTGGTGTAGCTATTGCTATGTTCTGCTCTATCATCGGATTACTTTTTACTACAGTTTGTACATATCTTTTTAAAGGATGTAAATTGTCTATCGAGCAAAGAAAGAGTGATTTGTTTACTTGGTTACAGCAAAATCTTCTCCCAGAAGTAGCAACGGATGATTTGCAAGCTATTGGAAAAATATCTCGTTCTCTGCAAAGTTTTAATACAACTTTTAAACAACATAGTGACGCTTTTGCCCGAACATTACAGTCTGTTCAAACAATAATGACTCAGCAGCAAGGGTTGGCAAAGACTGTTTCGCAGATGGGACAAGATGCTACCGATATGGCAAGAGCCAATGTTGTAGCAACTCAAAGATTGGAAAAAAATGCTGAGAAGTTGGATCAGTTTAATGACTATTTAGATAGCATCAATGGCTATGTAAATGAGGTTCATAAGTTTACTGAGCAATTTAAAGAAGAAACCTTGCGACTAGAGGCTTTGGAGGAAATCCGTAATTTCTTTATGGAAGAGCGAAATAATATGAAAAAGCGTAATGATACTATGTCTGCAAGGGTAGGTGTTTTTGATGATTCTTTCAAAAAAGCAATGAAAGATTTGCAGAACAGCATGGCTAATGAAACGAAAGAGTTGCAAAAACTTATTGGTCAGAGAACTATAGCTTTTGATGAAGCTTTAAAAGAGCAGAAAACGCTGTTTGTGAATGCTAATAATGAAGTAATTAGTGGCTTACGTGAACAATTTGAACAATTACCTCAAGCTGTAACTGCTATCAATAATTTGAAGGAGTTGCCAAAGCAAATGCAACGTCTTTTGGATGATGTAAATGCATCAAACCAAAAAATAGTTTCGGAATTAAGACGAGCATTGCCTTCTGTTGTAATACAAGGTGGTAGTACAAGTGGTAATAACTTAGCTGCATCTCCGATTGTACAGCCAGTTTTGCCTTCTTGGTTGAAGTGGCTGCTTGCTGTAGCTATTATTGTAATAATGATGGCTTCTATTTTTAGTAGTTATACTACGTGGCAAATGAGTTTGCGACCTAATTCTACTAAGGTTGTTGCTTCTTCACAAGATTCTGTAGTAATGGTTGATTCTTTACAAAAGGACACAGTTAAGAAATAATGTTTTCAAATGGCAAAAAATAGAGAATCTTATTTTTGGACAAGTTATTCTGATTTGATGACAAGTCTATTTTTTATAATGTTGACTCTGTTCATTCTTACTGTTGTATTGTTAAATCAGAGAATGAAAGCCACTGTTAATGAATTGGAGCAGATAAAGGCAATCCAAGAGTCAACAAAGGAATTAGAACAAAAGAATGGATATTTTGAATATAAGGAAGAGTATGAAAAGTATTCTTTGAAGATAGATGTCTTTTTCCCTGTTCTACAGACTGATTTTAGCTATCTTTCGCAATCTACGAGAGATCAGCTGGATTTAGCAGGAACAGAAATAGTTTCTTTTCTAAAGCGTCATAAAGATAACAAGTATCTATTAATTATAGAAGGTCAAGCTTCTTTGAATGGATTAAATTGGATGGACAAAAACTATCAGTTAAGTTTTGAACGAGCAAAGAATCTGATGAAGTTTTGGCTACCAAAATTTAAAGTTGTACATCCAGGTGAAGATCCTTTGGATGCTCCAATGCTTGTGAAAAATTGCGAAATACAGATTGCAGGAAGTGGTGATGGTCGTTTAAATGTTAGCTCTATGCGTGACTCAATTGAAGAAAAAAATCAGAGGTTCTTGATATATATAATCCCTAAAAATATTATGAGATAATGAAGAAATATATTATAATAGTTCTCATTTGTACTATGTTTGTTTCTTGTGCTCGCCGTAGTGGACACAAGAAACAAAATAGACAAATGGCTTCAGAAAAACGTGAGATAGTATCACGCCTTTCAAATGACGATGTGTCTGTCCATGAGGATTTGAGAATCGAATATGGTGACGATGATGAGGTGTTAGATGGAAAAACAATATTTCGTAAATATGGTAATGCGGTATTTATGGTGTTTACTACTGATGGTACAAATACCTATCAAGGTTCAGGCTTTTTTATTAATTCTCATGGCTTGGCGGTCAGTAATTATCATGTGTTCAAAGGAACTGCTATTGGAGCAGAGCAAATAAAGTTGGTGGGAAGTGATACGGCTTTTAAGGTAACTCGAGTTGTTAGATCAGATGAGAAAGAAGATTTCATCATCTTCTTTGTTAATGTTGATGATACTCCTTTTATTCCTATAGCTAAGCAAAAACCTAGTGTTGGCGACAAAGTCTATGCAATCGGAAGTCCGCGAGGTCTGGAGAATACATTTTCATCTGGAGAGGTTTCCCAATGGCGTGATACTAATTTGATGCAAATTAATGCATTGATAGATCATGGAAGTAGTGGTGGTGCTTTAATCAATGAGTATGGTGAAGTTGTAGGGGTTACATCTGGAACTTTTTATGATGGTTCGCAAGCAAATTTAAATTATGCTTGGAGTATTGACGCTATTAAACCTTATCTAAAGTAGTTATGATACATTCAATTTTTCAAATAATACTGGGGTATCTGCTTTGGAAGTATTTTCCTTCTTGGCTTAGGCTGAGAGATTCTAAAACGATAGATCATTATATTATTGTCGGTTTGTCTTTAGTTGGCATTTTGATGATAATTCTTGGTGTATTTCATTTAGTTAGACTCTTTTTTACATGGTAATGATTATCCTTACTTCGCATATAGAAGTAAGGATAATTATATCTTGTTATGGTAACTTTTTCCATCACATTCAGAAATATGCAATGATCATTTAATCTGGAGTAATAAAAAAACTGGTATTCTTATAATGTTGACCAAGGTTAAAGCTTGTGCTAACCTCTTTGTTCCTTAAATTGGTGTGGTGGTATCTGTCCTGTTTATGGGGTGTTCTTCCAAGAATCCCCCAAAAACTTCTGATGCTCAAATGGATACTGCGGTAATTTATGAAGATATGCCGCAGGAGACTTCTGTTTCAAAAGTCGGCATAGATTCTTCTCAATCCACACTTGTCTCTCCGCAAAAAACTGATGCCACTTCTGCACTTGATCTTAGCGTCAATCCATACTATGATGCAGGATATGATCAGGGTCAGGATGATGGGTATTATGATGGTATCGAGAATATACGAGGCGATTCTTACGATGATGCTTGCCGATATAAGGGAAAGAAAAGGAAGGAATATGAGCTGGGGTATGAAGAAGGATATGATGCCGGTTTTGATGATGGCTTCGCTGATAGTAACTGTGATTCAGATGAGGAAGAATCGCCTTTTACAGTCTTAATAGATTTAAACTTTTGGCTTGTTCTATAGAAATCCATGTGTATGCTTCTGTATCAAAAAGCGTAGAATCCTGCTGGCACTGCCAGCAGGATTAGCTGATGCAAAAACGTTGCTTACTCATAAAGGCCACTCAAAAACATATAAAAAGTACGAAATCTCTTGCGGGTTTCATGCTTTTTGTTTATCTTTGCACAAAATAGTGTGCCTGAGACAGAATGAAGCATGATATTGGCTATATCTGATAGATTTCTGTCGTAACCACTTACTCAACTAGAAAAGGAGCAATTATGAAGCAGAATGTGAAACGTTTGCCTTACGGTATCAATGACTTTGAGGCTGTTATAGAACAAAATCAATATTATGTGGATAAGACGATGTATCTGCCTTTGTTGGAAAACCAGCCTAGCAACATCATCTTCATCCGTCCACGTCGGTTCGGTAAAAGCATATTCCTGAGTATGCTCCATGCTTATTATGATTGTAGCAAGAAAGAGAAATTCCAAACACTTTTTGGTGATTTATGGGTAGGTAAGCATCCTACTCCCTTACAGGGAAGATATCAGGTTCTTCACCTTGATTTCTCGTATGTAGGTGGTAGTATTGACAAGTTGGAGGAAAACTTCGACATGTATTTGCGTGTCAAATTGGATGGCTTCATGCGAATTTACCAAGAGTTTTATCTAACAGATTTTAAGGAGAAGTTCTTTAAAACGGATTCAGCTACGGAGAAACTGGCTTTGCTTCAAGATGAGACTGCGACCAAGAGCATTCCTCTCTATCTGATAATCGATGAATACGACAATTTCACCAATACCGTGCTCAATGAACAGGGCGAGAAGGTATATTGGGCAATCACCCATGCCGATGGCTTCTATCGTGATGTCTTCAAGAAGTTCAAGGGTATGTTTGAGCGTATTTTCATCACTGGTGTCAGTCCTGTTACCTTGGACGATGTGACAAGTGGATTCAATATTGGCTGGCATATCTCTACCAAGCCTGAGTTCAATCAGATGTTAGGCTTTTCTTTGGAAGAAGTACGCAAGATGTTTGCTTATTATAAAGAGGTGGGGGGGATTCCTGCAACAAGTAATATCGAGGTGATGATAGACGAGATGAAACCTTGGTACGACAATTATTGTTTTTCTGAGGATGCCTTGAAAAATCAGAGTAAAGTGTTCAATTGTGATATGGTAATCTACTATCTCCGAAACTACATGGATAGAGGTGAGGCTCCAAAGCAGATGATAGATCCAAATACGATGACTGACTACAACAAAATGAAGAAACTTCTTCAGTTGGATAAGTTGGATGGCGACCGCAAGGGTGTCATCCGCACGATAGCCGAGACGGGGCAGATAGTGACAAGCTTGGAAAATACATTCCCTGCCAGTAGGTTGACTAATCCTCAAACATTCACCAGTCTGCTGTTCTATTATGGTATGCTTACTATAAAGGATACTTTCGGTGATATGCTGATATTGGGTATTCCAAACAATAATGTTCGTAAGCAGTATTATGGCTATTTGTTGGAGCAATACCAGGAGGAAAAGTTTGTGGACTTAACTCAGATGAAGATACTGTTTACTTACATGGCTCTTGAGGGGAAGTGGCGTGATGCTTTGGAGGCAATGGCAAAGGCGTATGAGGATGTCTCATCTGTTCGTGACGGTATCGAGTCGGAGCGCAATCTTCAAGGTTTCTTCATGGCATATCTGAATTTGAACAATTACTATTATACCGCTCCTGAGCTGGAATTGAATCATGGTTATTGTGACTTTTTTCTTTTGCCAAACCTTACCCATTATGCAACCAAACATAGTTATATATTGGAACTGAAGGTGTTGCCGAAGAAAGATTATGAGGCAAAGCCTGAGGATGGCAAACTTTCCAAGGCAGAAGTACAATGGCAAGAGGCAGAGGAACAGATCAAGCGATATGCCATGGCTCCAAGGGTTGAGGCTCTGCGCCAAGGTACAACGCTCCATAAAATCATCATGCAGTTTGTTGCTGGAAAGTTGGTGAGAATGGAGGAAGTGGTGTGTTGATTGTAGCATTCTTTTATGGATATTTTCGATAATTTTAAAAGCGTAGAGTCCTGCTGGCATTACAGCCAGCAGGACTCTACGCTTTCCCTATTAATTCTCTTAAATATGTCGTCTGCAAAATGAACTCAATTTTACTTAATAGAACCCTTGTAAATTCTTATTCTGCATTTGCCTGCTGGATAGAATCCTCAGTGGTAGCCTGTGGCTGGATAGGAGTGCCAACTTCTGTTGTATCTGAAGGAGCATCTGGAGCCACGGTATCAACTGGTGCTATCTCTGCGTTACCTACCATTCTGCTTGATGCAAAAACGTTGCTTTCATCAGTAAGATAGTTCTCTATAGTTGCTTCAAACAATTTTAGAAACTTTTTCGCTAAAAGTTTTGTTGTTTCGAATAACATTTGTACCTTTGT
>ULVB01032673.1_pt1 | contig 20505 bp, 16 predicted proteins | sample 1959071 | NCBI WGS metagenome assembly ULVB01 (sample SAMEA4835776, study PRJEB28245) | human gut metagenome | biome: gut microbiome; material: fecal sample | place: Denmark | collected 2008 | reverse complement strand
TATCTCGTTGCTCGCTAACTTTTAGCGGACAGCAATAATTTGGATAACTGGAATCTGAACAATTACACCGGAGGATCATATCCATATCCACAGGTATATGAAGGGAATGTTTTCAGCGGTATCAACTGCCGAAGGCGCGATTTTAATATATACGTCAGAAACTGCAATAAGAAGACCGTGGAAGCAGTGAAAAGATGGGTCAATAACTCGGTGATTGCCCAAGGCGAACCGCTCAAAGATGGTCGTTGCAACATAGTAACAAAATAAAATCACTTAATGAATATAAACACAATGAATATGAAAAAATATATTGCCGCCCTTTTCGGCGCGATCGCCCTTCTGGCGTCCGGCTGCGCTGATTACGACTCAGACATCAAGTACCTTGAGCAAAGGATCGATGACATCGAGGGCAACCGGATAAAATCCATCGAATCGCAGATACAGAACATCAGCGCCTCGCTACCTAGGCTGGAGCAGGCGGACAAGGATCTCAAGGACATGATCACAGCCCTTGAGGGTACAGCCGCAAGTCTCGGCAAGTCGCTGGCCGACAATTCGAAAAGCATTTCCGATGTGAAGGCCGACCTTGAGAAGTCGGTCAAGGAGCTTCAGGCCAGTGACAAGGCGAACAAGGATGAGCTTATCGCCGCGATCAACACCGCCAAGGGCAAGATTCTCGCCGACCTTGAGGTTGTCAAGGCCGAGATCGAGGGCAAACTTGCCAACATAGACAACGCAATATCAGACCTTAAGGAAAAGGATGCTGAGTTGGAGAAGAGGATTTCAGGCCTTGAGGAATATGTTGACAAGGAAATCAAAGACGCAAAAGACTGGGCGGCAGCCTCGTTCGCGACATTGACGCAGTATGGCGGCATTGTGGAGCAAATAGCGGGCATCAACGCCGGGATCAGTGGCTTGAAGACATCCCTCACTGACCTTGAGGCCCGTCTCACGAAGAAGTTCGCGGAGGATCTGGACAAGGCCGTGAGTGATCTCAAGGGCGAGATCGCCGATGAGGTCGCCGGCCTTGGCGAAAGGATTGACAAGGAGGTGGCCGACATCACCGCAGCCTACCAGGCCGCCATCTCGTCCACACGTGAGGATCTGGAGAAAGCCTGGACCGCGAATCTGAAGGCATCCATTGAGGAGTTGGAGGAATCCCTCAAGTCTTGGGTGAATGAGAGACTGACCGCCTACTGGACAATCGAGGAGACCAAGGCGGCCCTTGAGGCTCAGAAGAAAGACCTCGAAACGCAGTTGGAGGCTCAGAGGGTTCTTCTGAAAGGTCTGATTGACGCCAACACCGGTGACATCACCAAACTGAACGAGGCTTTGGTGGAGACCGAAAAGAACATCGAGGCCAACACCAAGGCGATTTCCGATTTGAGAGCTGACTTGCAAAAGGCCAAGACAGACATCACAGTCGCCTATAAGCAAGCCATTGAGGACGCGATCACTGGCCTTGAAGGGAGGCTGGACACCAAGCTGGAGAACGAGATCAAAGCAGTAAATGACAGGATCAAAGAGATTTTCGACACGTGGGAAAACCGTATCAAAACCTGTGAGGACCAGGCGAAGAATGCGATTGACAAGATGAACGAGGCACTGAAGGACATGGGAAGCAAGATCCAGTCCGTGACCTATCGTCCTGAGTATTCCGACGGAGTCCATAATGTGTATAGAGACACCAAGTCATTCAGAATCAGGTTTGAGATACGTCCGGCCGGATTGACTTCAAAGTTGAATGCCGACAATGTCAAGATGCTTGCCTATGTTGACTGGGGAAGAGGTCAATGGCGTTCCATAGACCTTGCTGTCAAAGGGATTCTGCCTGAATCAAACGGTGTGATAGCGGTCAAGGTCTCAGCGGAAGACATAAAGAACTCTTCGACTTCATTGTTTGACTCCACGTGGAAGTATCCAACCTACGCGAAGCTTCTCATAGAGGATTCCGCCATGGGTTGGGAAATCTCATCCGACTTCATTCCTCTTAAAGTCGTGGATGGCGCTTTGGAGCCGGACATGATCAACGGTCATGTGTATGTCGAGATGGGCGACGGCCTGAAATGGGCCAACTGCAACGTGGGCGCGGACAAGCCTGAGGAAGTCGGGGCGCTTTTCGCCTGGGGTGAGACGACACCGAAGGCCACGTATTCCCTGGACAACTACAAATGGTACAAGGATGGGAACTACACCAAGTACAATTCCACAGACAGCAGGCAGATCCTGAGCAAAGAGGATGATGCCGCCACCGCCAACTGGGGAGGGACTTGGCGTACTCCGACCAATAATGACATCTTTAAACTTTTGGATTATTGTAAGTGTACATGGGATGATGCAAGAAACGGCTATGTCCTGACAAGTGAATCCCCTGGTTATGAAGGTAACAGCCTCTTCTTCCCGTCACCGGATTATAATCCGACCATTTACAAGGGATTGTACTGGACCTCATTTGTGAATGTGAATAGGCATGTGGAAAAAGCGGGTGTTTTTTCCATGATCAAGAGCAATGGAATGGTTGGACTCTCGTCAGCCCCTCGCCACCTCGGTCTGCCGATCCGTCCGGTGTCGTTTTAATCCATGCGGTCAACCGCGGCGCTGTCGGCGACAAGGCCTGTCGGAGTGACGGGGATCAGCGTTTCATGACGCTTAGATCCACAGGCCCCGGAACGCCTTTCACGACGGCCTTGTCGGTGAACTGCCAGAAGGTCCAGCCGTCGAAGTCCGGCCTGTCCTTCTCGTAGTGGGCTATCCAAACAGGATAGTTGTCCGTGATCCTCTTGCTGAGCCAGTCACGGGCAAAGGAAGACCCCGTGTAGACAATAGGCTTTTTACCGTAGTGACCCTCAATGGTTTCCAGCCATTTGAGGGCCTCTTCGTTCAGTTTCTTCATCGACCCTCCCCGGTGGATGGTCTCGATGTCCAGAACCGGAGGCAAGTCCTTGAATCTCAGGTCGCCAACCGTCTTGATGAATAGCCTTGCCTGAGCCTCGCCGTCCTTTGAACTCCTGAAGAAGTGGTACGCGCCTCTTCTAAGGCCGGACCTGCCGGCGTCCTGCCAGTTCCTTTTGAAATCCTTGTCCACCATCGACACCCCTTCCGTAGCCTTTATGAACACGAAACTGACAGGCCTGATGTCTTTAGCCAGATGGTGATCACGGATTGTTTTTCCACGTTTGTCCGTCAGCACGTAAAGGGAATCCCAAACGATGTCGCCGGCGTTGTGGTGGGAGATGTCGATTCCGTAGCGCCAGTCTCCCGGAGGAACCTTGGCCCCTGTCTCGTGTCCGCCTCCGCCACCCTGGCTGATGAACATAACCGCCAGAGCCAGAATGACTGACGCGGCGATGCCGACAGCCGTCCAGACTCCTATATTCACTTTCTTGGGCTTCCTCTTTTTCCTCCGGGGACGTTTTGCCGGTGATGTCCTGGCTTTCTGTGCGCCGGCCTTTTTCCTGGCGGCTGAACCCTGAATATTCTTGTTTTTCGCCTCTGGCATATTCATAAAATCCTTGGAACCGCGGCGACCGTGGCCACCGCCTCACAAAATTAATGAATATTTCTGACTATCTTTGTACGCTGTATATTTAAAGGACTATGAACTGGTTCATCGAGATATTCACGGAACCGTCTTATATTCAGGCGATTCTCGTCCTGTCGCTGATTTGCGTCGTGGGGCTTCTGTGCAACAAGATCAAGATCAAAGGTGTCAGCCTCGGCGTCACTTTCGTGTTTTTCGCCGGAATCATCGTCGGACACTTTGGACTGAGCGTTGATCCGAGGATGCTCGCGTTGGCGCAGAACTTCGGCCTTGTGCTCTTTGTGTTCACCCTTGGCCTGCAGGTCGGCCCGAGTTTCTTCCCTTCGCTGAAGAAAGGAGGCATCAAACTGAATATCCTGGCGTTCGCGGTGCTTCTGGTAGGTACTTTGATGACGTTGGGAATAAGTAAGTTATGCGGAATATCGCTGCCGGTGGCGACCGGACTTCTCACCGGTGCGGCGACCAACACGCCGATGCTTGGAGCCGCGCAGCAGACCCTGCTCCAGACAGATCCGGGAGCGGTGGATGTCTCCAATCAGATGGCCACGGCCTGCGCTGTGGGTTATCCTTTCGGCGTGATCGGCGTGATTCTTTGCGTGGTGGTCCTTTCGGTCATATTCCGTAAGAACCGCGGCCCAAAGGACACGCACAACAACCAGACATTCATCAACGAGTTCAGTGTGAGCAATCCGGCTGTATTCGGCAAGACGATCCGGGACATCATGAAGGACGCGCACATCAGAATTGTAGTGTCAAGGGTTTGGAAATATGGCGGTGAAGGCCGCGGGCAGGTGATAATCCCGGACGGGGACACCGTGCTGGAAAAGGGGGAGCATGTGCTTGTGCTGACCCGTGAGAAGGACGCCGGGGCTGCCGAGCAGCTCTTCGGAGAGAAGGTCGTTAAGGATTGGAACAAGAAGGACATCGACTGGAACCATCTGGACGGAATGCTTGTTTCCCGTCATATTTTCGTGACCAAGACGAGCGTCAACGGGGCGAAACTTGGGGATCTGCATCTGCGTAACGTTTACAGAATCAACATCACAAGGGTTAACCGCGCGGGCATCGACCTGCTGCCGTCCCGTGACCTCAGACTTCAGATCGGAGACAAACTGACGATCGTAGGAGAGCAGAAAGCGATTGACCGTGTGGCGGAGGTGCTTGGTAATCAGGAGAAAGAGCTCCGTAATCCGAATCTGCTGTTCATTTTCATCGGACTTATGCTCGGATTGATTCTGGGCAGCCTTCCGATTTCCATTCCGGGAATGAGTGTCCCGATCCGTCTCGGGATCGCCGGCGGCCCGATCCTGATCGGCATCCTGATGGGGGCGTTCGGACCGAGAATCCACTTGACCACCTATACGACACACAGCGCGAATCTGATGCTCAGGCAGTTCGGTTTGACGATCTATCTGGCCGGATTGGGACTCAGCGCAGGACCTGACTTTTTCGAGACTGTCTTGAGACCGGAAGGCTTGCTGTGGATCGGGATCAGTGTGTTCTTGGCCATTGTGCCGGTGCTGCTTGTCGGCTTTGTCGCCGCGAAATTCTGCAAGACGGACTATTCGGAGAATGTCGGGATGCTGTGTGCCTCGATGGCCAACCCTATCGCCCTTAACTATGCGCTTACGACTGTCGATGACGACGAGCCGTCCGTTGCCTATGCCACTGTCTATCCGATGGCGATGTTTCTGCGTGTCATTTCCGGGCAGGTGCTGATGCTGCTTTAGAACGAATGAACCTGTAAATGTCCGGCAGGATGAGTACCGGCGAGGTGCAGAGGAGAATCCAGCCCCAGTCGGAGAGCGGAAGCGGGGAGACCTCGAAGAAGGCTCCGAAGCAGTTGACGATCAGGAACTGGCCGGCCAGGATGATTCCAGCGACCCAAAGACATCCGTAGCAGGCGGAAGCCTTGAACCTCTTGCGGTTGAAGAAGGAATCAAGAATGTCCTGAAGTACGCTTCCGTCAGTCTTGAAGTATCTGGCGTTGAACAGATTCCAGAACTGGAGCAGCACGAAAGTCGTGAAGAAGACTCCCAGTTCATAGCCGGAAAGATGTGCCTTTGTGTGGGCCGAGAACGCTCCGCTGAAGAACTCTCCGACAACATTCCAGTGAAGCAGGTCGGCAACCGAGCTGATGTCCATATGCCAGAGAAGCTGCCAGAGAAGAGCCAGATAGACAAAGAAGAATATTCCCGAAAAGGCTATCCGCTTCCCCATCCGCCGGTCGATGATGTGGCTCTTCTGGTCGCGTGGCTTGTCTTCCATAACCCGGCGGTCAGGCGGCAGGGATGACAGGGCCATCGCCGCGAATGTGTCCATTATCAGGTTCACCCACAGCATCTGAGTGACGGTCAGCGGTGAGTCCAGACCGATGAACGCACCAAGGAGCACGATCAGGCAGGCGCAGACGTTGATCGTCATCTGGAACAGGATGAAACGCTTGATGTTCAAGTACAAGGATCGTCCCCACAGTATGCCTTTGCCTATGCTGGAGAACGAGTTGTCGATGATTGTCACATCGCTGGCCTCCTTTGCCCTCGCCGTGCCGTCACCCATCGAGAGCCCCACCTGGGCCTTTTTCAGAGCAGGAGCGTCGTTCGTTCCGTCACCGGTGACCGCCACGACCTCGCCCATCTCCTGAAGCAGGGTGACGAGACGGACTTTGTCCTCGGGACGGGCACGGGATAGGACCCTTAGATTCGGAATCACTTCCTTTTTGAGATATTCATCACTCTTGGCTGCGAACTCGGGGCCGGTGATGGTCAGAGGATTGGTCTCGTTGGCGCCGATGATCCCGGCCTGACGGGCTATCTCGCTGGCGGTAAGGGCGTTGTCCCCGGTCACCATAATCACCCTCACTCCGGCGTGGCTGGAGCAGGTGTCGATCGCTTGGCGCACATCGTTCCTGATCGGATCGGCGATGCCGACAATGCCTATGAATATTAGTCTGGAGTCGTCCGCTGACATATTCCTTATGGCGAATCCCAATGTCCTCATCCCCTTTGACTGCCATGTCGCCAGGGTGGCGAGCACGCTTTCCTTGGACGGGCCGCCGTCAATGACATCGGAAGTCTCCAGCAGAAGCTCCGGCGCGCCTTTCACGAAGAGATATTCATGGCCGGAAACAGTGTCAATCGCTTTGGTGCTCATCCTCTTCCTTTCCGTGGAGAACGCCTCCTGGTTCAGGATTTTGTAGGCGTTCCGGCGCTCGGAATAGTCTATTCCCTTACCGCGAAGCCAGAGCAGCAGCGCTCCTTCTGTCGGGTTGCCGATAGCGCGTGGCTCACCATCCTCGGAAGTGTTCAGCGCTGCTGTGGAGTTCACTGCGATGCTGTCGGCGACAAGACTTTCATCGACGCCCCAGAACTCGGATTCCACCACGCTCATCCTGTTCTCTGTCAGCGTTCCGGTCTTGTCCGTGCAGATGACGGTTGTCGCCCCGAGGGTCTCGCAGGCGTGAAGTTTCCGCACCAGATTCTTCTCTTTCAGCATCTTGCGCATGCTCAGCGCAAGGCTGATCGTCACGCTCATCGGCAGCCCTTCCGGCACCGCCACGACAATAAGCGTCACGGCGATCATCAGCGAGTTGAGCGCGGTGCGGAAAACCTCGATGAATGAATATGTCCCCACATCATTCGTGAGGAAGAATATGCTCATCCGTCCGATCACGATAAGTGCAGCGATGATGTAGCTGGCGTATGTTATCCACTTGGCGAGCTGGTTCAACTGGGCGTTCAGAGGAGTCTCCACCTCAGGCTCTTCCTGTAATATTCTCGCACCTTTCCCTTCCTCGGTTTCCGTGCCGACAGCTGTGACTCTATAGGTCGCGCTGCCCTCGATCACGGTTGTGCCCCGAAGCAGAAAGTTCTCTGGATAGGTGCTTTCTTCCTTTGTGCCATCGGATTCGGTCCTCTTTTTCGTGAACGGCTCGCCCGTGAAGTTCGACTCGTCTATGATCAGATTCCGGTCGCTGATCAGATTGCCGTCCGCCGGGACCTCGTCCCCGTTCTCCAGCACCACCACATCTCCGACACAGACATCACTTTTCGGAATCTCATAGGTCTGCGGACGTATGTCGTTCCTGTTTTTCAGTCGCAGCACCTTGACCGGTCTTTCGTCCTTGGCTTTGTTCAGAATCTTGAACTCTTTCTCCGCCTTGACCTCGAATATGAACCCGATCCCTGTCGCCAGAAGTATCGCCACCAGCACCCCCAGTGGCTCGATCAGGCACGAGGCATCCCTACCTGAATATGCCATCTCATATCCGGACACTCCAAGCGACAGTCCCAGCGCCACAAGCAATATGATGATGATTGGATCCTTGAACTTCTCCAGATAGGCCTTCCAAAGTGGTTCCTTCTCTGCCTCCGGAATGACGTTCCGTCCTTTTTTCTCGATAACTTCCACTGAGTCTCCGCACAGATAACTTATTGTCTTTGTGCTATTTTGCGTCTCACCGTTCTGGAAATATCCAGTAACCTTACCGTTGTTTTCCTTAGCCATAATCCTATAACTCTTACTTGGAGTCCGCTAAGATAACGCTCATTCCAGACTCTTCCGCCAGGAATCCAACCGTTTGGAAAATAAACACACTACTTGACAACAATGTCGCTGTATTGTCTCCTGAAATCAATATCCCGTGATTGGTTTAAAATGTGGCTGAACTGTAACTCCTTGATGACCATATTGTTGTGTAGTCCTGCCCTCTCGTATTGGCTGGCAGTAATCTGTAATAGATTGAAATTCAGTACGATGCGTCCAACGGCTACTTAAGAGAGTGCCAGAAAGTAGTCTCGGTAAGAGGCTTGGTGCTTGTGGAACCTAAGGTTGAGGTGAAAAGCGATGGACTGGCCGACACTGAGTAGGTTTGGGAAGCGGTGTCGAAACGGACCGTAAAGTGCTCCGGATTAGCGAGTTTCCTGGCGGAAGCGAAACCGGAGTTGATGTAGGTCTTCAGCGAACTGCGGTGCTGGAGGATGCTCTGGATATATTCAAGGAAATTCTTCTTCTGGCAGTCCTTGGTCGAAAGCGTGCGGTAGATTGTGATCGTGTCGAGGATGATCCGGACATATTCATCAGCCTTGCCGGCGAGATATTCATTGAAACGCGGAAAGTCGAAATCGCCGGATGAGGTGAGATATTCATTGATGTCCAGTGCTTTGAGAAATGAGACGGCTTTGTTGAAGTCGGTTTGGGAGATTCCTTTGTGGCCGCGGCTCAGAAGAAGCACGTAGAGGGTTTTCGCCTGAGGGGCGGATTTGAACCTGATGATCTCGCCCGAGCCGAGGATGAAGTCGCCTTTTGAGTTGATGCTGATGGGGTTGGTGATTTTCGCCTCTGAACTGAGATAGTCGTACAGGAACTTGTAGTAGCCTTTGTAGGAGAGGAGGTCGCGGCGCTCGTCGAAGCGGGAGACGAATGCCAGGATTCGTTTTTTGACCTCGGATGAGATGTCTATGCAGAGGAAATCCACCGTGCGGCGCATCGTGTCGCTGTCGTCAAGAATATGGCTGTCCCTGATTTTGACGAGCAGGAACGCTTGGTACGGAATCCGCTCAGGATCAATGTTGAACCTTGAAAGGATGAGGTGGTAGAAGGTTCTGGTGTCGAGGGTCGCCAGTGATTCCTTCAGATTGTTCAGTTTGATTTTGTCTCCGGCCGGCACGAGGTATTCCATCGAACGCTGGAGAAGCCCGAATTTGTCATCGTCCTCAAGATGTTGCCCGAACTCTCGAATAATGTCCGGAAGGTAGAAAAACTCGATTCCGATGTCGCCGAATGCCTTTGAAATGAGTAAGTTGTCGTATTTGTCATCGAGAACCAGATGCGCCGCTTCCGAAGTTTGGCCTTCAAGAAAGACGATTTGCTTTTCAGGCGCTTCGGATTCGGCTGCGTCCGCGGACAGAATCCTGCACCAGTCTCTGGATCCGCTGTCGCAAGACATTGAGATTGAGGACAACAGAAGATTCTCCTCGAAGTCGATGTCGTTGTCCGAGCACATTATCTCGTTGAAAAGGTTGATGATGCGCCTTGTCGGCTCTTCCTCAAGATTCTTTAGACAATCCACTGCACTCTCCAAAGGCAGGTAGTGTGTAAGATCCAGCTCCTCCTGATCAAGCCCAAGCCCGGACTGCAATTTGTCCAGCACCGCGACCTCTTTCGAGTGGATCCGGTCGTCCGCTTTCACCAACTCGACCGCAAGTTTCATTACCGCCCGCCGCTGAGTCGCGCTGAGGTCTATGGAATCAAGGTTCTGCATCTGTCTTTTACGTGTTTCCTCGTTTCAAACTTAACGTTTTTCTTACGGAAATCCAAATGTCGGTTTCCGCTCTTTATTTTTCTTGCGCCTTGAGCATCCCGAGGGTGCGCCTGTCCCTTTTGCCGTCAAAGAAGGTGTCAAGAATCTCTCCAAAGACCTTGCATCCCTCGTCATCGCCAGCGGCGGATTCAAACAGCGTCATCGAGGAGCGCAGCTTCTGTGCGTCAATCCCTCCCATAATGCTATGAATATCCTCTTCCTTGTGCTCCATCAGCGCCTTTGAAATCTCCAGCAGCCGTCCCCTCAGCACCGCATCTCCAAGATATTCCTTAGCCTCCTCCAACGATGCGATCCCATAATATTCAGAGTTGTAACTTCTTCCCAACCCCTTGAGTTGCGGGAATATATACCAGATCCAGTGAGATCTCTTCCGTCCCTGCCGGATCTCCTCCAGCGCCGTCTCATACTCCCCGAAGCGCTCCTGCGCCTCCTTGAATCTTGTTATGCTCATATTCTGTCAAAAATGATGGTTGTGAATATAGCCCATAACCGCAAACAACGCAAGTGTGAATACTATCTTTTTCCCTTCCGACAAATTTATGAATATCTCTTCGTAAAACCAATATACCTTGCGGGAACTGCATTCTTTGTCATTATTGGATACGATGGGGCGTGTTCCCGGGCAACGTTTTTGCCAGAAAGTGTCGCCGGGGGACACCTCGTTGCCCTCTACGGGAGCGAAATCGGCTTGAAGTGCTGCCCGGGAGCATTCCTCTGTAGGTCACGGTGGTATTTCTGTCGTGTTATGCTGCCGTCATACGTTAATTTGCCATCGATGGGAGCGATATTGCCTGTTTTTGCTCCTCCGGAGGGGACCCGTAAACGGTTCGCGTGACCAATAGTCGTGGAGGGCTTTCTTTATCAAGGTAATTTTATTACATTTGCAAGGCCGGTGTCTTGTGGCTCGGGGGGAATGAATGATGTTGACGAAAGGCGGAAGGAAGTATCTGCCGGAGGCTCACTTGGGGATGGATGATGGACTCGGGGCGGCAAAGGCACGGAAAGGAACACAAAAGGTAATATTTAATATTCATAGAATATGGAACTTAAAGGATCGAAGACAGAGGAGAACCTGCGCACCGCGTTCGCGGGGGAGAGCCAGGCTCACACTAAGTATTTGTATTATGCGTCGAAGGCCGCGAAGGACGGCTATGTGCAGATAGGCAAGCTGTTCGAGGATACGGCGAAGAACGAGAAGGAACACGCCAAGATCTGGTTCAAGCTTCTGCACAACGGCGGGGTGCCTTCTACGGAGGAGAACCTTGCGGACGCCGCGGCAGGGGAGAACTACGAGTGGACCGACATGTACGCCGGATTCGCCAAGACCGCGAAGGAGGAAGGGTTCGACGAGATCGCTTTCCTGTTCGAGAAGGTCGGGGCGATCGAGAAGACCCACGAGGAGCGCTACAGGAAGCTGCTGAAGAATGTGCAGGACGCGGTGGTGTTCTCCAAGGACGAGGACATGATCTGGGAGTGCTCTAACTGCGGCCACATCGTGATCGGCAAGAAGGCACCGGAGGTCTGCCCTGTCTGCAAGCACCCGAGAAGTTATTTCCAAATCAAGGCTGAGAACTATTAAAATTATCGAATATGAAGAAAATCATCATTGCCGCGGCGGTGGCGCTTGTCTCTATTTCTGCAAACGCGCAGCCAAAGCCGGCTCAGCCTGAGGCCGAGTACAAGTTCACCGTCGTGAAGGAGAACCCTATCACATCTGTCAAGAACCAGTACCGTTCCAGTACCTGCTGGTGCTTTTCGGCACTCGGATTCCTTGAGTCAGAGGCCATAAGAATCAAGAACATCAAGGACACGACACTCTACCCGGATTTCTCGGAGATGTTCGTTGTCTCGCATTCCTACAAGGACAGGGCTGTGAAATATGTCCGCACGGACGGCCACATAAACTTCGCCGCCGGTTCAGAGGCCGATGATGTTCTACATGTCATTGAGGACTACGGCCTTGTGCCTCAGAGCGCGATGCCTGGACTCCAGCCGCTTCCGATCCACGGAGAACTCGACGCCACCACGAAGGCTTATGTGGAGGCCATCGCCAAGAATCCTAACAGAACCCTTTCCACGAACTGGAAGAAAGGCTTTGACGCCATCGTGGACAGTTTCCTCGGCGAGACCCCAGAGACATTTGAATATAACGGCAAGAACTATACCCCAGCCTCCTACAGGGACGAGATGGGAATCGTTCCGTCTGACTATGTGACCCTCACTTCGTTCACCCACCACCCGTTCTACACTTCGTTCATCATTGAGATCTCCGACAACTGGAGGTGGGACTCCGCCTACAACATTCCTCTGGACGAGTTCATGGAGGTGATCTACAACGCTATCGACAAGGGTTATACCCTCGCTTGGGGATCAGACGTGAGTGAGAAGGGCTTCACCAGAAATGGAATTGGTGTGCTTCTCGATGATGTTAAGGCGACCACGGGCTCTGATCAGGAGCGTTGGATCGGCAAGGCCGGCGAGAAGAAGGAAGTTGTCGCCGAGTTGCCAAAGGAGGCTTCCGTGACCCAGGAGTCCCGTCAGGAAGGCTTTGAAAACAAGACCACCACTGATGACCACGGAATGCAGATCTTCGGAGTGGCCAAGGATCAGAACGGTACCAACTATTTCATGGTCAAGAACTCTTGGGGAACATCAAGCAAGTACGGCGGAATCTGGTACTGCTCCGATTCGTTCGTCCGCGCGAAGTCGATGGATGTTCTCGTCCACAAGGATGCCCTCTCTAAGGATCTGAAGAAGAAACTTGGAATAAAGTAAATGAATATAATAAGACATATTCCCAACACGATTACCTCTATGAATCTCCTCTGTGGAGTTCTGGGGGTAATCGCTTCTTTGAACGGCAGGCTGGAACTCGGATTCGAACTGATGATCCTTGCCGCCGTCTTTGATTTCTGCGACGGACTGGCCGCAAGGCTTCTGAAGGCATATTCGGAAATAGGAAAGGAGTTGGATTCGCTGGCGGATGATGTGAGTTTCGGAGTGCTTCCTGCCGTGATGCTTTACCAGATCAGCGGGACGGACATTTGGATCCTGAAATATTTACCGCTTGTCCTCGCCGCTTTCTCAGCGTTGAGACTTGCGAAGTTCAACCTTGACGAGCGTCAGCACGACAGCTTCATCGGGCTTCCTACCCCGGCGGCGGCGATGATCTGCGGCTCGTTGGCGACCTTGGTGACCGTGAGGCCGGACTGCTTTCTGGCGCATTGGTGCCAGGGACCGGTTTTCATTCCGGTTCTGACACTTATTCTGTGCTACCTTCTGATCTGCGAGATCCCGATGTTCTCAATGAAGTTCGGTGGCGGAAAGAAAGCCTCTAAACTGGAGGTGGCGAAGCGGATCGCCTTTCTGGTCATCGTTGGACTGGCGGTCATCATCGCGCTTGTCGAACGTTCCCACTGGTCGTTCATATTCCTGACCAGTTTCCTGGGGTACATACTTATCAATCTGGCGATGAGCGACTTGGTCGCCAAAAAATAGCGGATGCGAAAATACGTTATACTTTATGTCCACGGAATGGGCGGGGGCGGTGACAGCCGCATCCCGTCCATTTTGAAGGATAATCTGGGACCTGATTTCGAGGTCATCATCAGGACTTACGATTTTGATCCGGAAATCGCTCAAGGCCAGCTGGCCGCTTGGGCGGAGGAGGTCCGGCCGGAGCTTGTGATAGGGGAGAGTATGGGTGCCACGCACGCCATCGCGCTGAGGGGTTATCCGCATCTTTTCGTTTCCCCGTCACTGAACGCTCCGCGATATTTCATTGCCTTGGCCTGGCTGACGCTGATCCCCGGCGTGACAGTTCTGTTCGACAGGATTTACAGGCCAAAACCGGGTGACCGCCAGAAACTGCATTTCACCTATAAGCCTTTGAAAAAGTGGAGGCGGGTTCTCGGCGACGCTTTGCAAAACACCCCACGCAACGGTGGCAAGGACTATTTCTATGCCTTTTTCGGCACCCGTGACCATTACCGGCGCAGCGGCGTTGTCTCCATCCGCACCTGGAAAAAATACTTCGGCGACGGCACCTGGACCATCTACGACGGCACTCACTTTATGGAGTATGAATATATTCTCTCGTTCCTCATTCCTAAGATCTATGAGGTTTTAGGAATATCGGGTGAATAGTGACCGGTTTTTCACCCGAAAGTAGTCTTGAATGGATTGTGGGGTGAGAAATACTTTACTTTTCACCCGAGCATCTTTGCTGGAGATAGGACTGCATTGATTGCGTGATGTTGGCTGAGGCCGTGACTGGATCAAGGGCCTCGGAGAGAGGCATCCCTTCCGGTGTGATTTGGAGCACGGCATCGAATCCGGCATTGAGAATCTGCTGTCGGTCAGAGACTTGGCCGGCGATCAGGATGACCTTGGGACGATGAACCGGAACAGTATGCGCTCTGACATATTCAAGAACCCCGACAGGTACTTTGCCACGGAGGGTCTGTGCGTCCGCCCGACCTTCGCCGGTGATGACAATGTCGCAGGACTCCAGCTTGCTGTCCAAACCTGAAATGTCCAGAACCTTTTGAATCCCTTGAACCATTGACGCTCCGAGCACTCCGCCAAGCGCCCCTCCGATTCCTCCGGCTGCCCCCGCTCCCGGAATATTCAAGACATCTTTTCCTGAATATTTTGAATAGACTTCGCAAAGCATTGTGAGCCAGACATCCAACGATTCGACCATTTCGGGATCCGCTCCTTTCTGCGGCGCGAACATCCTTGCCGCCCCACCCGTACCACAGAATGGTGCGGAGACATCGTAGAATCCGGTTATCTTGCAGGAATCCAACAACTTGTTTCGTTCCGGGATGTCTATCCCGTGAATGTCTTTGAGAATGACATTGGGGATATTCCTTGAAACGGACTCTTCTCTTGGAGCGGCTCGCTGGACATCCCCGGAAACGAATGAGCCGCTATCGTCCGGCAGAAATCTGTAGCCCAACGCTTGCAGCATTCCGGTCCCGCCGTCGCAGGTGGCGCTGCCGCCAAGACCCAGCCAAATCTCCTCACAGTCATATTCAAGAGCGTCCGAGATCAATTCGCCTGTGCCGTAGGAGGTGGCCAGAAGGGGATTGAGCTCATCCTTGCGAAGGAGGCCAAGTCCGCTGGCCGCGGCGGTTTCGATGATAGCGGTCCTTCCGATGATTCCGTATCTCGCTTTGATGGAACGCCCGAGCGGATCGTGGCAGGAAACCGTCCTGAATGATCCGCCCAGACTCTCCGTCAGAATTGTCGAAAATCCTTCACCGCCATCAGAAACCGGAATGACTTCGGCCTCTCCATCGGCGAATGCTTTAAGAGCCGCCTTTCCGGCCTCGGCCGAGGTCAGGCATCCCTTGAAAGAATCTATGGCGATGATCGCTTTCATAAAACCTTTGGATTACTTGGCTGAACTGTTTTTGTCAGACAGTTCTCCAGGGATATTCCTTTAGCCCGGCCTCCAGCGCGTCGAACGCTTTTTCAAGTTCCGGAACTCCAAGGACGTAGGCCAACCTGATCTGGTCGGCTCCGAATCCAGGAGTCTTGTAGAAGGACTTCGCCGGAGTCACCATCGTGGTCTGGCCGTCAAGTCTGAAATCCGTCAGCATCCATTTCGCAAACTTCTCGGCATCGTCCACCGGAATGCGGGCGATTGTGTAGAACGCACCCATCGGGGTAGGGGAATATACCCCCTCCATCGCATTGAGCCTGGAGATCGCATAGTCACGTCTGGCGACATATTCATTCCTCACTTCCGTGAAATAGGATTGCGGGGTGTCGAGCGCTCCGATCGAGGCGAGCTGGCCGTAAACCGGCGGGCAGAGGCGGGACTGGGCATATTTCATCGCCGCTTCCATCACCTCCTTGTTGTGGGAGACGATGCAGCCGACGCGGCAGCCGCAGAGGTTGTAACGCTTTGAGACTGAATCGACAAGAATGACATTGTCGGCGAGACCGGGTATATTCATCGCCGAGAAACGAGGTTCGTCGGTGTAGCTGAACTCGCGATAGACCTCGTCTGAAATCAGGAAAAGGTTGTGCTTTCTGGCTACTTCTCCGAGCGCGAGCATATCCTCTTTCGAGTACAATGTTCCGGTCGGGTTGCCGGGGTTGCTGATGAGGATGGCTTTCGTGCGTGGTGTCACGAGTTTCTCGAACTCTTCGATCGGAGGGACCTTGAAGCCGCTTTCGATGTCGGTGTGGACCGCTTTGAGAATGATCCCGCTTTCAAAACAGAACGTGTTGTAGTTCGTGTAGAAAGGTTCGATCACGATGAGCTCGTCGCCTTCGTCGCAGGCTATCTGAAGCGCGAGGTTGACCGCCTCGCTTCCGGCCACTGTGATGATGATCTCGGGGACGGAGACCTCGATGCCGATGCTTCGGTAGTATTTCTCCGCCAGTCCCTTGCGCAGTTCCGGCAGGCCCGCCGAATTGGTGTAGGAAACGTGGTCGAGAGTGTTTTTGCGCACCGCCTCAAGGGCGCATTCGGGGGATTTGATGTCAGGTGCGCCGACATTGAGGTGATAGACTTTGATGCCGTCGTTTTGGGCCGCGTCGGCGAACGGCACAAGCTTTCTGATAGCGGAAGCCGGCATCAAGCTCGATTTTTTTGAGACTTTAACCATCTTGTCAAGGAGTTTTATACACAATTAAGCAATCCTTAAAAGATTACTTGATAATCTTTGATTGTCTTTTCGGTCTATATTTCTTTTCTCATCAGTTATGTGCCACCGGCACACTCCTTCTTCCAAAAGAACTATATCCTCGAAAATACTGCCAAATCTTTATCAACTTATTTTTTAAGGCTTACTATCTTCAAAGATAGTGAAGATTTTTTTACCTTTGCAGTCTGAATCAGTTTTAATTTGTCTGAAATGTTTTAAAGGTGAGAAATCTTTAGGCGGACGAATCAAGGCAACGGTTCGGAATTGTACGAATTTAAGAGTGGTCCGGGCGGCTATGCCGTCTGGAAGGTATTTGATAACAGTGAAGAGATTTTTTGCGGTAATATTGTTGGCTCTATCCGTCATTGCGGCTTCCAGCTGTTCAAGGCGGGTTGAAAATGGCTATAGAACAATAGCCTACGTCAATTCCCTCCTGACGGATTCCCTTCCGGAACTGCGGACATTGGCTGAAAGCAACGGCAAATCCTCGGGGACGATAGTTCTGGTCGGCGATCCGTCGGGGTGCCTTCGTCTCAGCGAAAGGATGATGGTCTGTGACGATTTCGACAATATTGACGCGCGGAAAATCAGCGACGGCCTGCCGGACTTTGCGGGGGAGACAATCGTCTCTATCCTGAATTTCGCCGACACCGCCTATATGAACCGGCCTGCCACGAAAGACGGACAGACTGTCTTGCGGGAGTTGACGGTAAACGGCGCGCTCGCCGCTCTCAAAATTCCTTCCCGCTGCAAGATCCTCATCATCTGCAACCCGATTCTTTCTGAATATGGCGGGAGCGATGTCAGCGATCTCTTCGAAAGGATAGGCTGCGATGTCCCGGTAATATGTTCGTCTGACACAACGTTTTCATTCACTGAGGCTTGCTTCCGAAAGATGAGGGAAAGGGACGTTTTCACGCACAACATTGCCTACCCTGTCGCAAGGCTTTATATGGCGGTGCGTGATTCCTTGGATTCCAAGGTGTCCGTCCTTCCGTTCATTGACAGTCTTGTCCCGGCTTCGTACCCAGACACGGTCGGGGTTCTTGCTCCAAACACTTATTATTCCTATGTCGTACAAAATCAGCATTAGTCCGGAGGAAATGGAACAGCTGGAGCCTTCGAGCTTTCCAGGTAAGATTAAGGTCATTGACAACCAAGGCTTTGAGTTTCTCAAGGCCATCAGTTATCTGAGGCGGCAGAAGGTTATCGGTTTCGACACGGAGTCCCGGCCTTGTTTCTCGGCGAACCAGCCGCACTACGGGGTCTCTCTGTTGCAGCTTTCCGGCAAGGAGAGGGCTTTCCTGTTCAGGGTGAAGCTTATGGGCGGAATCCCTAAGTCCCTTCGCAAGATACTGGGTAACAAAGAAATAATCAAGGTGGGAGCAGCGGTCACTGATGATGTCCGCGGATTGAAGAAGCATCACGATTTCGAGCCGAAATCCTTCGTCGATCTCCAGAAGATGGTCTGGGAATATGGCATCAAGGACAAGAGTGTCAAGAAAATGGCCGCGATAATCCTTGGGGTGCGGATTTCCAAGACCCAGCAGCTTTCCAACTGGGAGGCGGATGTTCTCTCGGATTCGCAGCAGGCCTATGCCGCGACAGACGCTTGGATATGCCGTGAGATGTACTACAAGCTATTGGCCTCGGAGAAGAATCCGTTGACTCCGGAGCAGATGCTTCCAAACCCTCCAAAACACACTGAAAATGACAAAGATAATATTAAAGAAAGGTAGAGAGGACTCTCTTTTGAGATTCCATCCGTGGGTATTCTCTGGTGCCATCGCCCAGATTGTCGGCGAGCCGGCTGAAGGTGACATCGTCGGTGTGTTCTCTCAGGGCGGGGATTTTCTGGCTTACGGGCACTATCAGATAGGATCTATCGCCGTCCGTGTGCTGAGTTTCGCCGGCGAGGATGTCTTTTCGCCAGACTTTTGGAAGAATATGATCGCCCGGGCGCTCCGGGTACGTGTCGCCGTTGGACTGGCCTGCCCGGTTTCTTCGGCCGCCGAGCCTGTCTCTCCGGCCGCTGAGCCAGTTTCTCCGGTCGCTGAACCTGTCGAAGCGACTGGCCTTGTCAGAGAACCCGCTCTCACCAACTGCTACCGCCTTATCCACGGCGAAGGCGACGGTCTCCCCGGCCTGATCATAGACTATTACGATGGCGTCTGCGTTATGCAGGCCCACTCCGTAGGAATGTTCCGTGCGAAAGGCGCGATCTGCGAGGCCCTGAAATCCGTCTATGGCCCGTCCTTGAAGGCAGTCTATGACAAGAGCTCCGGCACCGCCCCGTTCAAGGCCGGCCTCGACCTTGTTGACGGCTACCTTTACCGCTCCGAGAGCTTCTCCGATGACGAGCAGATCGTCCTTGAGAACGGCCATAAATTCTTTGTCAACTGGACCGAAGGCCAGAAGACCGGCTTCTTCCTCGACCAAAGGGAGAACCGGGCCCTTGTCGGGAAATATTCCCGAGGCCGCAACGTCCTGAACCTCTTCTGCTACACCGGAGGCTTCTCCGTCTATGCCCTCGGCGCCGGCGCAGTTCACGTTGATTCCGTGGACAGCTCCCGCAAGGCCATCGATATGGTAGAAAGGAATATGTTCCTGAACGGTTTCGAGCCATCCCGACACACAGGCTATTGCGCCGATGCCATCGAGTTCCTGCGCAACGTCCCAGAGGACAAGTACGATCTGATGATCGTGGATCCTCCGGCATTCGCCAAGCATAGAGGTGCCCTGAACAACGCCCTCCGTGCCTATCAGCGTCTGAACGCCGCCGCGATCTCCAAGGTCGCTCCCGGAGGCTTGGTCTTCACGTTCAGCTGCTCGCAAGTCGTTGACAAGGAGGCCTTTGCCCTCGCCGTGTTCTCCGCCGCCGCCCAGACCGGCCGCAGCGTCCGTATCCTCGATCGTCTGAACCAGCCCGCTGACCACGCCGTCAACATCTACCACCCGGAAGGCGAGTACCTCAAGGGACTCCTTCTCTACGTGGAGTAGCGATGATGTCATCAGATACCGCTGAATGACGTGGCATTTATGCCTTTGACAATCAACTGATTAAATAAACTCCTGGTGCCGAATCCTGTACCAGGAGTTTGTGTTTTCTTTTGATTATCAGATAGTTATCTGCCACGCTGCCAAAACGCTGCTTGGCCTTCGGTTGGTACTCTGCTTAAAGTACATTACACTTTAGGCGCTGTGTCTTCTGTAGATGTTCAGGTTCGCACTGTCCAGTACTGCGTTGATATGATCCAAACGTTCGCGCTGGCTGATCGCGCTATCCTCAAAATCAATATCCTCTCGTATGCGGATGCTTCCTTGTCCTGTGACGCTTATGTATTCATCCCGATAAACGGGCACTTGATGTGATCTTCCATCGCCACCCATACGCTGACATATGTAAGTCGTTGCATTCTACGGTAACCATAGGCATAGACCGTTATGACCGGATCACCGTTCCCCACCTCCCGTTTCTCTGTCTTGAGGATACTGTCAGTGACACAACTTGGGTGCTTAAAGCGATCTTCTCCCCAGAAGTTAGCCAAAGATTCGTCCTCCCAGAATGAGCTGCGCTTGAGAGTTCCTCTGCCATAAATCGCCTCCAAAGGCCTTATTTGCTGGTACATCGGTACGCAAAGAAGTGGCGCGAGACTGAAATAGATAGCCTTAAAATATTCCGCGTTGATTTCTTGGAACTCTTTCTTAGCCTTCTCATCTTGTTCTTGTAGAAGTCAAAGTCATCGCCATATACAACTTGCCGATCCTTCAGCAAACGTAAAATATTCTCTTGTGCGAGGGGGGAACAATTGCTTCTTAGTTAAGAGAGGAACACCAGAAGTGTGCTTTCTGTACCAATGTCGCGCCTCAGTATATTCGGTGCATACAAAGGTATTCTCTCGTACATTTTCTGTCCTGTAAAACAATAGGAGGCCACTCTTCCAGGTGTGAAAAACTATGCGCACCTGAAACATTAC
>ULVB01064685.1_pt1 | contig 20592 bp, 30 predicted proteins | sample 1959071 | NCBI WGS metagenome assembly ULVB01 (sample SAMEA4835776, study PRJEB28245) | human gut metagenome | biome: gut microbiome; material: fecal sample | place: Denmark | collected 2008 | reverse complement strand
TAGGCTTTGCTCTACCTGTTCTTCTTGCCATAATTATAAGATTTTAATTGTTATTTTTTCACCTTTATCATGCTTGTCTTTAAGGAGTTTGTATAGCTCCTTAAAAGTTTCTTTGCTGTTTATTACTTGACCTTTAACTTTATTAACACCTACTAATAAGCATCCTGCTGAATCTTTATCAGTATTACCAGCATGAATAAGTATGCCTTCAAAGCCTTTTACATTAAGTAGTCTAGGTAGTTTACTATTGCATACTTGCTTATAGAAGGGTTTAGTACAGAATCTAGGAGAAATAACATCTAATGTAACTTCATAAGTACCTCTTGGAATAGCAGTAATTGAAGGCTTTTTCAGTTTCCTAATCTCTGCTATTGACATAGAATCATCTAACCCTCTGTCTGTGTCTTCAAGTACATTGCAGAACCACTTGCCATCTATAGTAAGATTACTTATGGTGTAGCCCTGCTTCTTCCATTTTCTGTCCACTACTAATTTCATGCTCATTAAAAAGGTTTAAGTTTCTCTTTCTCAATTGGCAGGTAAGGTCTGTACATATAGAACTCATAAGATGAAACATTTGTTTTCTAAGTTCTCCTACTTCTTGTTCTAATCCTGAATTTCTCTTTAGTACCTCTTCCAGCCTTTCTCTATTATCTGATGACAGCTTCTCATAAAAGTCCAATGATTCTTTCATGTTGCTTATGAGATTGCTATCAACCTCACTATCATATTTCTTTCTTGCAAAGAACCATGATGTCCAGCCACTAACTATAGTGGTAATAAGTCCAATGCACCCAGTGATTAGTATTCCTAAGTCAATCATGCTTATTTTACAATTTCTATGAATCTATGTTGCTTGTTCTCGATATAGGGGTTCTTCTCCACGACTTCTACTCTAACCACTTTATGCTTCTTTTGAAATAGTCTAAATAACCAACATTTCTTTGGAGGATTTATAGTTTCTTTCTTATAATTTACTATTACATATTTCTCACTAATAAACTTGGGAGTGGTAACAATGGTGCTAGGATATTTAAGTTCAAGTCCTATTTGATACCATTTATCACCAAGTAATGTATCTATGTGCAGTGTAGGCTCTCTGAATATAGTATCTCTGAACTCAATTGTATCAGTCTTTGATGCTTCAGAGAGCATATATTGCATAGCTTTTAGGTTCTTATCCTTTATCTCTAGCTCCTTCCTAACCCCATCCATCTTCTGTAAGATGGAATCATTATAGTAACTGAGCTGCTCTACTGTCAGTTGAAATACTCTAGCATCATTCTTCAATGATGAGTTTTCATCAGAATATGCCTTTATATTAGCAGCAGCAGTTGATAAGTCCTTTTTTAACTCTCTGTTATTATGGATTAGTATAGAGATAGAGGCAATTAATATAGCCCCTATCCCTATGACTATCCAGTTCAGTATTTTATTCATTATTTTTCATCTGCAAAAGGTGGAGTATTACCATCTACGAATGGAGGTATTGTGCTCATAGTATGTGAATTATAATCATATAAAGTAATTAGGGCAATACTTGGTATGTCAGATATGCGTGTAGATAAATCAAATAAAAAGTATTTATTTGACTCATCCTCTGTAGTTTCTATAGGATAGAGGGAATACTGGCCATCATAATCACCATCAAACCCTATTTCTGCAACTATAGTATCTTTAGAATTAGATGTCTTAGGTCTAATTACAGCTAAATATTTTTCAGTAGATGTGGGAGGCTCTATATTTGTGGTTTCACCGAAATCACATGTATAATGAATCTCACTAGGAGAGAGGTTATTTAAATGGTGTTGTACCAGGCTGTGGGGTAGATGTAGTACTAGTAGTAGTAGCATCATATTTATAGAGCTGTATATTCAGGTCAATAGTAGATAATGCAGCTGATGCACTATATTCAATAGTGCAGTCATTTCCATTATCTATGATGATATTTTGATTAATAGTATCATCTCCCATTTTACCCAGTATTGCCACCCTAATGGCATCTACAGTATCATGTAAGTTTACTGATTGTACCCTTAATGAAAAAAATCCTCCTCTACTGTTAGGTAAAATTTCAAAGTATGTAGTTCCATTAGGCTCTATACTTTTGCTAACAGGTTCTGCTACTGAGGTAGTAGCAACAATATTTACCTTATCAGCTAGGGTACTACTTATTCTTACTCCAAATGGTGTTGTCGGTACTGTAGGTTCTGGAGTTGAAGAAGTAGTAGTTGTAGGAGGTACTACAGGCTTAGGAGTAGTAGTTGGTGATAAGGCTTGGGAATATATCTCTTCCCAGCCATTAGGCCCAAACCACTTTAGCTTCCCATTATAAAACCAAAGATGTTCCTTATTAGGTTCAACATTGCTTTCCACAATAGTTACATTTCTCATAACTTATATTGTTTTTCATTGTTAATCTATATTGTGCTATAGGAAGGTACAGCATATTCTTCAAATCCATGCACCTAATATCAATGTAGTCCTCATATACATCAACTATAGCACCTTCACTTTCCAAAGGTTTAGTTACTCTAGCACCTGATGTATTAGGCTGCCCATTGCTATCTATAGGACTTGCACATCCTGATACATGGACACAATAGCTGCCTTCCTGCTCATTCTGATAGACATTTTCTGTAGCTTGGTACTTTTGTAGATACCATTTCCAATGGGAATGTCCACTGAACCATACAGTATTAGAATATGTCTTACAGAGATTTTCTAGTTTAGTTAGTTGTTCTCCCTGTAGCCAGTTTCCTTGTGGGTAAATCTTCAACAGATTTCCTGCTCTATCAGGGAAAAACAAATGGGTTATGACAAAGCATTTCTCTTCTTTATATGCTTCAAGTCTCTCTGCTAGCCATTTTATATCCTCATCCTTATAAGGTTTACCATCAGTGCCTAAGCTCCAATAGTACATACCTAAGAATAGGAAATGAAATGGGATGCCATCTACAGTATGGGTAAACTCATATGTAGGCTCACATCCTGTATATTTCTTCCACCTCTCTACATTTAACCCAGATTGGGCATCATGATTACCTGGTGTAGCATATACTGGAGTATTGGGTGAACTCTCTTGCACATTCTTCTGATAAATGCTGAACCCTCTCTCAGAGGCACTATTGGTAAGGTCTCCTGATATGCAGGTAAATGATACTGACTGCTTATCATTGAAGAACTTTAATGCTCTCTGAATATCTTCTGTAGGCTCTGCTGACTCATCAGAGCTATTATGCACATCACTTAGTAAGCCAAACCTAAATAGTCTTTTACCATATTTAGGCTTGAATTGTCCTAACTCTATATGTCCTACCCTAACTCCCTTAGCATTATACACACCTATAGCATGAGCTGAATAGGGAGCTATGTTAAACTTTACAAGTTCATTATAAGTACTGGAGTTGGGCATTTGGCAAATCTCAGCCCAATTATCCAGCACTATTCCCTTATCATCCTCATACTTTAAGAAATATGTATCTTGTGGTAAGCTACCACTCAAAGCTATTTTGTGTGTTTCAGCATCAATAGACCCTACTATATTATCTTCTAACATAGAGAAATACTTGAGGCTTTCCCACCCATTTGGACCATAATACTTAATCAGGCCATTATTTAGCCATAAGACATTTTTATCTAAAGGCTCATTACTTGACCAGACTATGTCTCTAATTATTTTCATTTTGTACTATTTGAGCTATTAGACCTGTTCTTAGCCTGCCTTAGACTAATCTTGTCTTTAAGCTGGTTATCTTCTCTATGCTTGTCTTTATCAAATGCCAACTTCTCTCTGTCCAATTTGAGTCTTTCATCAAATTGTCTCATTTTCTCTAGGAGATTTGCTCTAGCTTCTTCACTAAATTCAGGCTCTATGACACCATCTTCTTCACCTTCGCTGCTAGCATTGATTTGGGCAATGAGAATTTTAGTTTCATTATCTCTTTGGTTAAGAGCATCTTCTTGCTGCATCTTAGCTTGCTCCAATTGTGCTTTTTGCTCAATTTCTTGCTGCTGTATTTGAGCTTGCTGCTGTTGAGCTTGGGCTTGCCTCTCTTGGATATTTCTCTCATCCTTTTCAACAAGTCTCTGCTTCTCAGCAAGTGAAGATGAACTAAACAGCTTCATAATAGTAGAGAAAGACAATGTTTGATTCTGTAGAGCTGCCTGTGCTAAGGTATCAAGTTTCTGATTAAGCTCTTGCATACCATTGCTGTTGTCTACCACAAGACCATAGTCAGCTTCTGCAAACTCATCTCCATCTATGTCCACTATTCTCTGAGAGTTATCAGATAATATATAGGAGAATTTCTTACTTCTGCCTCTTAGTGCAATCTTTGCTGTCTCTAAGAAGCACTCTAATGCTCTCTTCTTTACATCCTCATGAACTACAAATAGCCACTCGGTAATATGAGAAGATTGTAATGTAGCTCTTTCTACTCCACCTACAGTCTCTCTATTACTTATTTGGCCTTCTCTTTGCTTGGTGATACCAGCAACTTCAGCCATTTCCATCTTGATAAATTCAAGGAGATTGATATACTGCTGTATCTGATTTCCATCGGAAGCTGCAATAACTCCAGTAGAGGCATTATTCAATGCTCCAGCAAGTTTGCCTGTAGCAGCACCTATATTACCTTCATTGAAGCTATCTTCAACTGCAAGACCCATTGTCTTTGCATAGTATAGCCACTTTTCTACATCCCATCCTTTAGGTTTCTTAGCAAAGTCAAGTCTAACCAATGACCCCCAGTTCCTAGCTATCAACTTATTCAGTCTATCATGTATAGCATCATACAGATAATTGTATGGCTTCATCATATCTACTAAGCTGAAAGGTCTAGTATCATTAAGGTTATAGATAGAGCCAACTATCCCAAAGTGACACCTTGAAGGATTACTCAGTCTATTATACTGAACTATCCTTGGTCTCATATTGACATAAATGTCAGTACCTATTTTAGTTCCCTCCCATGCCTCGTTGATGTAGAATATCTGCTCTTCCTCTCCAGCATCCTTATCTATAACATAAGTTTCTGGGTAGAAGTTAAATACTTCTTCTCCAGTCTGAGGGTCATAGCTTCTTACTTTCTTAATCCTTCTTCTTGATTTCCAATATACTCTAAGTACTCTCAAGTTCCCAGCCATATCATAAGGTAAGAGAGAGTTATTTACTCCATCATAAGCACCCATAGGGTCCCAAAAGAAGCCTTCAGTACTCATCTCATCTCCTATCATATGATTATTGACAAAGCCATATCTTTCGTCAATGTTGTCCATTGAGTCTACAGCATCCTGTCCTACATGGTCAGGCATCTTTTCTATATACTCCATGTCCTTCTTTGTCAATACATCATAGAAAGTATCAATTACTTGTGCAGGAGACCAATAGTCCTCAAGGACTATCATGTCAGCATCTTCTATTCTGTTGCTGTAGCCTCCTTTAAATATTCTTACCTTGAGTGGATTGAGTTTCTTAATGATGGGTTCTCCGCCAACTATGTCACATTGGTAGATTTCTTCACCAACTGCCATAGCATCCATGAACCCTTGGTTAAACATAAGAGGGATATTATACTCCTTAATGTAATGATTAAGAAGGGCATTAGCCCTAATCTCCCTCATATCTTGCCACTCATAGGTATAATAGTCATTTATTCTTTCAAGCTCTTGGTTTGCCTCTTCTTCAGATTGGGCAGTATTTGATACCCATTCCTGTAATCTTTGCAGTAGTTCTTGCTTCTTATTGTTCTCAATCTCTGTAATAGCATTAGGATTGGTTACTACAACCTTAAAGTCAAATACTCTTTTACTTTCCTCACCACTTAACACTCTTAACTTGCTATTGATGATAGGATAGTGCTGTATTCTATCAGGAATAAATCCTGCTTGTAGATTATCAGGATTCAGTATCATCTCAAGGTCACTCATGTGGAGTTTACCATTGAGTAAGTCATAGTTTATTTTCTTATGGATTACAGATTTTCTGACTAAACTATAATTGAAGAAGGTCTTACTGTCTGCCCAATCCAAGTGCTTCTTCCTCCAAGCCTTATTTTTCTTACTAAAGGGGAGTTGCTGTGGAGGCAAATTTATCATTTCATATCCCATATTCTTCAATATATTTGTTGTGCAAAGGTAACTAAAATAGTTAATCTGCACAAGACTATAAATGATTTACTAAGCAATACGCCCTATTTTTACTAAATTTACTGCCTGAATCTAGAATCATAGTTTCTCTTGAAGAATGGGTCATTCCCATCATAGCTACTATTAGCTTTTTCTTGCTTCTCTTTGCTAACATCTCCCTGATACCTTATCATTCTATCTTCTCTTAGGAGCATCAGCATACCCATAGCAGATATTCTATCAAAGTTGCCTTCAGAGTTATAATTGATAAGCTCTTTAAGTAATGCTCTATTCCTCACAGTAAATAGCCTAGGTACTAGTACTTCTTTCTCCTCCCCATCAATAGTCTGCATAATAGGAACTGGAGATAATAGCCAGCTTCTTAATCTGCTTCTTGCATAGGCATTGATGGCAGGAGAGGCATTAGTACCCTTTGATTTATTACCATAGCCTTCCTTCATCATTTGCTTTTCTTTCAAGAAATCTAATACATCAGTAAGTAGGTATAAACTATTTCTTGTAGAGAAGTGGGAAAATAGACCTTTCTTGTTATACTCATAATTTAGCCTGCCATTGTAAAATAAGCACAGCTTTCTACAAATCTCATAATAGTCATCTGCATAGAGAGGTCTTCCAGTGTATTCAGCCACTATCCTATCTGTCCATAAGTCTAATACAAAAATTGAACCCAAAGACATAGTATTTGACTCATCATCATCATAAGGGTCAGCTCCTAATATATATCTATCATTAAATGGTTTGCCTGTATTCTTATCAATCTTAGGCATTTGGTATATCTCAATAGCACCCTCAATCTTATTATCCTTATGGGGAAAGTCTCTGATAGGCTGTGCAGAAGTAGGCTTATATTCTATCTGACCTTCTTTGTTAAATACTAAATCTCCAACATAGACATCATCATACTCTGTAGGATTAGCATCTAATTGACCTAATCTTTCAGTCAAGTCAGCTACAGGGAACATATTTACACCTGTTTTGACAATAGCCTCAGCAGGGGTAATAGGGACTTCAGCAATAGTCTTAATGATAGTATTAGGGTCAGTAGAGTTATACTTTACCCTATATCTATTCATAAGAATCTCAATAAGAGCTTTGATTACATCAGATACACCATCCTCATTATAGCATCCTTTTCTATTTACATAGCCAGGGAAAAAGAAAACAAAGTAAGGTTTACCTTGATTAAATTTATCATATACATTAGGTATGGCATACATATTATAACCCTTTGGGTTATACATAATTTCCTGAGCACCAGCAAAGTCTGATTCATTATCACCAGCAGTACCCAACATATAGATTTGACCAAAGACAATATCACCTTCCTGTACTGAAGGCAGCAATACATTATATAGGTCTACAAGTCTTGGAAATGTACCAAACTCTTCAATAAGGATTTTGGCAGCTCTCTTACCTCTCAACTTAGATTCATCATCCTTAGATGATACACCAAGTACTGTATTCTGAGTACCCCTTTCAATGTCCAACTCTACATCCTTATACCCCATTATCCATGTCATTTCCTGCAAAGAGTTCTTTAATCTCTTTCTTGGAAACTGGGTATTAGTTGCACAGAAATTAGCCATATCTACAAACTTATTAAGAACACCATCCTTAGTAAGGTACTCCTTCTGATAGGCAGTTACTATGCCCTTTACCTTCTCATGTGCTTCCTCATTCTCACCTACCACAAAGATATGGTTAAGAATAGAAGCAAGACTATATGACTTACCTTTACCTCTGGAGGCAAGTTCTGCCATGTGTTGCCCACCATCAAAGTTATTATATAGACCTCCATTAGATGCTTGGTCTAGACAATGGAATCTCCAGTAGATGCCTTCCCAACATTCAGGAAGTGCTTCTATTCTATCAGCTCTTTTGGACTTTCTCTTTTTACCATTCTTATCCTTATACTCTCTAATCTTAGAGAGCATCATAGGAGAGTAATTAAGAAACCAGTACATATAACCTGTAACCCATTCCCCATCGCTTTCCCTCACATAGCCTTCCCAGATTCTTCTTCTCTCCTCTCTTATCCACTTGCCATATTCACTATTAGGATTAGCATTAGGTCTGAGGTTAGTAAATGTACCATATTTCTCATAATGTAGAGCAGATGGTCTGAAATAGTCCATATTCTCAAGTATGTGAGGATTAGCTAAGTCCACAATGATTCTACCTCTATCATCTCTTGGTCTATCCTTAGCATGCTCTCTTGTAGGACTTATTAGCCTTTTGACAAATTCTACATTATTTATAATATCAAACAATTGGTCCTGAACCTCCTGAGGAAGGCTATTAACCAATTCCTCAGTCAGCTCAGTCTGATATTCATTCATTGGTATCTTCTGAAACTCCATTATATTCTCCCTTTATAACTGCTTCATAAAAATCAGAGCCTATCCAATTAAATATAAGATGACATAATTCAGTATTTATATACTGTTGCATAGACTCCTCTTGCCCTTCTAGTACTTTAGCAGAATGGCTAAGTGAAATAACTATATGCCTATTCTTTCCTTTGACAAACCATAGGACAGCCTTATATGTTTTATAGACTTTGAAAGTAGGATGAGGTTCTACTACTCTTTGCAATACTAAGTGCCCTTTAGATGAAATATCTCTCTCACTTCTCCTATCTTCAATATGCCTATTAAGTCCTTCTACTATATCTTCAGCTCTCATACGTAATCCATGAAATAAATGTTGGTACTATCCTTCTTTAGTATATCATTGATAATAGGATTATGCTTCTTTGCCCATCTCTTAATGGTAGAGAAGAAATTAAACCTCTTGATATTGTCCCAAAAAGATACTCCTGATAACCAAGGAGTATAGGTATAATCAAATATATGTAGGTCTCTGTCAAGTATGACCTTCCACCCACTCTTTATACAAGCAAAAGAAAGAGCTAGGCATGAAGCACTCTTCAATACCTCTTCTCTGAATAGGTCTTCACTACCTTCTCTTTCAAGTATAATCCTAACTTTATATACTGAGAATATATTAACTATCTCTCCTATACTCTTAAATGTAAGGTCAAAATCTACCAACCCATGACATACTCTCCATACATCTCCATCTCTTCTTACTCTTACATCAAAGTAGGTTACTCCTATTTCTTTCTGCTGTGCTATACTCTTTACTTGAGTCCTCCATAGGAAAGAGAACCATTCAAATAACTTCTTCCTAGCTGGCAAGAATGTATAGCTATCATGTGTCCCAATCATAATGTCAAATCATCTTCAAAGATTGTCTTTTCTCCAGAACCTCTCATCTTACCTGAACTCTTCATTTCAGAGTTAAGTGCTTTTTCAGCTTCATCTAAATCCTTTACAAGAGGAGGTATTTGCTTTATAAGAGCACCTACTTCCTTCAAGTCCTTAATCTCTAGGTCATCAAACTCTTGAGCCTTTAATCTCTTTCTATATTTATCAACCATAAATCTCGTGTCTTCAAGGAGTAAAGCAGATATAGGCTTGAATGACATATAGAAATCCATAGCCTCTGTGACTATTCTGTCAGGCTGCCATTTAGGAGGTAGTCCTTCTCCCTCTTTAATAGCTTCCATTCTCTCCTTTTCATCTACAAGATATTGGTAATCACTTCTAGGGTCACAGAAAAAGTAAATGAACCCTAATTCCATTATAGCTTTATCCTTATTAACAGTCCTGTCTCTTTGCCATATCTGTCTAAAAGGCTTCAAAGCAAAGGCTTCTTCTGATATGACTATTTTATATCCTTCGTATCTAAACAGCTTAAGCATAAATTTGGTAAAAAAAAGAGTAATCAGATATTCCTGATTACTCTTTTGAGTTATACAATTAATTTCTTTTCTGCTGGCTTAATGAGAGGTGAAGGAGCTGGGTCAGGAACATCTTCCCACTCTTCAATAATAAAGTCAATATCCCTATCTTGAAGCAATAGGCACTGCTTTCCATCCATCTCTACCACATCAAAGTTATAAGTAGTAACAGGATTATCTGTCACAACTCCATCTTTCAATGAGCCTGCTTGGTGCTTCCTCACTGCAAATCTTGCAGGATTAACACATACTATATCACCTACTTTAATATCTCTTACAGAACTACCTACTGCAAGTACTTTCTGATATTCTTTAAGACCTCCTTGCTGTCTGGCAGTATCTATAAGACCACCAATCTTTACATCCTTCTCATACTTATCCATTGTAGTGATAAGTGCAGTGAACATTGGCTTTATCTTTTTAACTTTAAGCATTCTTCTCCCTAATTTGCTTGATTAACTTATATCTCTTTTTCATGCCCAACATCCTATCATAAGTGCAATTTAGTTTGCCTAATGAGGGGATGTTAAAATTGGTTCTTAACTTAGCAAAATCCTCTTCATTAAGATTCTCCTTTAATGGTAAGGATTGTATATGGTTTTTTATAAATAACCAATATGCCTTATATGCCTTATCTACCACTTCCTTTGGTAAATTCAACTCTCTAGATACCTTACCTACTATATCAGGATAACTCATTTCAATTCAAAAAGTAACAATAGCTGGAAGTAACCAGTTTCCTCATCAATGTTAGGTATAAATCTAGGATTTATCTTACCATCAACAATAACCTTATTCTTCCTTAGCTTGCCCATAATTACTTGAAAGTGTGGGAGAGTGATATTACACTCTTCCCTTACTTTCTTTTTTGTGTCCTCACTCATGATAACCTTATCAAGGATATTGTCATCCTTAATAACTTTACTGAGCTGGTATCTTTGCTTTACAAAAGCAGTAATTACGTCAATCTCTCTATTTGTTAGATTATGAAAAGGCTGTAGAAATTCAAACCAATATCTAAAGAACTTACCATTTAATGAAGTGGGTATCCTAACTATGTTGTTAGCCTTCTTCATAATAGTACTTACGCCTTAGTTACAGTCTCTGGCTCCTCTTCTTGCTTTGGAACTGTCATTATACTTTCAATCTCAGCAACACACTTTTCAAGGAAGTCTTGCTTAAACATATGACCATTCTCTACTACCTTGAACAAGTAATCAAGTCTCTTGAACATGTTAGCCATATTCAACTCTTGCAACTTTGCAAACAGCTGTCTATTTTGTTCACTAAGTTGATGGGCAACACTCTCAAGCTGCTCATAAGACATCTTTTCAGGTCTCTGCACCTGTGGCTTCATTTCCACAACTTTCTTCTTTTGCTCTTCCATTTTTAATATTTGTCTAAGTGGTTATGACCGAATCTATTCCTATAGAGGCTCTCCCATTCCTCTATGGAGCATTCTGCTATGTCAGTAGACCCACAATTATCACAATATTCTGAGTCTTTCATGTCTAGGACATGCCTTACATTCAATGATAAACAATGCTTGCAGTAAAATACTGGCTCATTATTGTAATCATTATGCGGTTTTCCTCTGTCTGTGCTTAAGTTGCTCATATATTCTCTTCTTCTCATCATTTAGACTACCTTTCTTATGCTTAGCATTATTGAAAGGTCTCTTAGGATAAATAACTCCATCAAGGGAGATATAGCCCCTTCTGATTGCTCTTCTCACAGACTTAAACCTGCTTACTGCTTCATAAGTTCTCAGGTGAAGAATATCTCTTTCATAGAAATCTCCCACAATATCTACTCTATTCTTCTCCATGTAATCCTTGAACTCCCCTTCACTCATCAAGGGTCTTTCTACTAACTTCTGCTCTTCCATATTCATAATGTTTACTTGAAATAAATTAGAACAAACTGCCCATTCTCTTTTAAGAGGGATACTATATCTTCTCTTTTTATACCAACCTCATTAGCACTATTAACAATACCTCTAATAGTTGTAGCAGTAAGAGCAGTCATAATTCCTGGAGCCTTAGTCCTAGCCTTTTTTACTCTTTCAATTTCTTCCATATTACTTGAATTAGTTGCAGGGGAGAGACTCGAACTCTCAACCTCAAGGTTATGAGCCTTGCTAGCTACCATTGCTATCACCCTACGATGTATATTAGAGCCGATTGTAGGAATTGAACCCACATCAAAAGAGTGGAAGTCTCTTATATTAACCTTTATACGATACCTGCATTATAGAGCCTCTTGTAGGAATTGAACCCACATCTTCTGAGTACAAAACAGAAATAATAAACCTTTATACTAAAGAGGCATTGTAGCTTCAGTGGGACTTGAACCCACACTTCCATTACTGGAAAACAGAGTTTAAGTCTGTCGGGTCTACCTATTCCCCCATGAAGCCTTCGTTTTAATAAGGTCTTACATCACACAGACCAAACAAGTATCTATACTTGTTGATATTCTGTATAAATGTCTCACATTCTGAAGTGATGCCTTTATATATAATCTCTTGAGGAATCTTGTCATAAAAAGATAATGTACCTACTTTAACTTCTTCAATGAAGTCTATAGCATTTAGTGTATTACTTGCAGTACCTTTAATAACATTAGGTTGCATCTGCCCAAGTATTCCCATATAACCCTCTGCAAGCCCATCCTGATAATCTGATAGTATAACAAGAAACTCATCAAGATACACATGAATATTCTTCTTAGGTGCTGCCCAATGGAGGTTTTTACACTTAGTTTTCCACCCCTCAAGTTGATTGAGGAAACTTATGAAGAATTGACTTCCTGTAGGAGAATTATTCTCTCTTTCCTCTTCCATTGGTGTAAACAAGCTATCTTCAAACATACCTTTTCTATTGTTTTGATGTTGCAAAGTTAAGTAAAATATTTGTAACTACCAAACATTTTCTTAACTATTTTCCAATTATTTTCTAGTACCCCCTAAGAGACTCGAACTCTTACACATTGCTGCGTATGCTCCTAAGGCATATGTGTCTACCATTCCACCAAGAGGGCATTATGACAGCTTCCTACTGGGGTTTCACCTGAATCCTATTAAAATAGGTCTACTGTATTCACACTGCCTTTTCATAAGTAGCATAGAGGCTAATGTGTAACTTATATTATCTACCTTATTAGCATACTATTACTTACTGTGGGTGTTCAAAGAATCGAACTTTGTTCTAAGGATTTTCAGTCCTCCGCAATGTAACCATACCTGCCCAGCACCCATAATGACTTATTTGTGTCTCTCCCCACATCACCTTCCATAAGTCAAGGACGAAGATTTCTATTGAAGTGGGAGTAAAAGGACTCGAACCTATTGTGTTTCTATGTGCCAGATTTACAGTCTGGTGCCCATCCACCATCTGAGCAGTACTCCCATAAATTATTTCCCAAGTTAGTAAAGGTAGTTACCTAGGAGGTAACATACCTGAGGGCAAGTAAGTTATATTTGAAAAAGCCTGACTTACCCTTCTTTTAAGAAATGAAATAACCTTTTTCATATCACTTAATTTAAGGGATTAATAATTAGTTTCCCCACTAGGAGTTGAACCTAGCTCTCATGATTAAAAGTCAAGAGCATCCACCATCAATGCTTTGGGGAAATGAAGCAGGGTCTTTTATAGAGGTCCTTCTGCTTTAGCTAGTTAGCTATTCTAGCTAATTCTCCCTGCATACCTCTTATTGTCACTACATCCTATATAGGAATTGTAAAAGGAAATAATATCCTATAGTAAGTGCTTGGCCAATAATGCCACCTATCATAGTGGCTGACCAATCAGCCAATCCCATTTACCACCATAAGCCTTGTCTTTAAACTCCATGCCAGAAGCAACACCAAGTACACAAAGTATTGTAAATAAAATCCTATAGGAATAGCATATAAAAGATGCTTTGTCCTATTACTCTCCTTCAACCATTTTGGGAGGATTTTGTTTAATAGTATTACTATCTTTTCTTTCATATTTCTCAGACCATGCTTTTGTTATGCCAGCGGATGTAAATACAGCAGCAACAGCACCTATATATGCAGCTAGACCATTTAAGTCTGTTGCTATAGTATGGTTATATATCACCTCTACTATAAGTAGTATTGCTGGTACTAATAGCAGTACCAAACCTATTACTGTAACTGCTACAAGGAAGAAGTTCTTTGAACTAACTCCTGTATTATTCTTTATAAGTTTATCTATATAACACATGACTTAAGACTTGGAGGTGGGATTTGAACCCACGAATCATCAGATTTGCAGTCTGTGCCCTTAAACCACTCGGGTACTCCAAGGTAGTACTGGCAGAGGGACTTGAACCCCCATGTGACCAATTACCCTTTCTAGACTGTATAAGAGTCAGGGGATATGCCAGTATGTTGGGGTGTCTGATGGGAGTTGAACCCACACAATTTGGAGCCACAATCCAAAGCTCTACCATTAAGCTACAGACACAGTTCTGATGAGTAGACTCGAACTACTAACTACTGCCTTATGAGAGCAGCTTTCTACCATTGAAATACATCAGAATATGTAGGGATAATAGGACTTGAACCTATAACTCCTTCCGTATCAGAGAAGTGCTCTAACCATTGAACTATATCCCTATATTGCTGATGGGATAGGATTTGAACCCATATCAGCTGGTTTTGGAGACCAGTATTTTACCATTAAACTACCCATCAATTTCTGCGGGGGTAGAGAGAATCGAACTCTCATCTCTTGATTAACAGTCAAGTGCATAGACCTTCCAGCTACACCCCCTAATTGTTGCTCCTATAGGACTTGAACCTATGACCTTTTCCTTGTAAGGGAACTATTCTTAACCACTGAACTAAGGAGCAATGAAGCAGTTTCTTTAACCTCTAACTGCTTAAAAAGAGGGTTCAAGCAAAAGCTCAACATTATGAAAACATGAAACATGTGTGGAGAATGAGGGACTTGAACCCTAAACTTGACTTTGCAAAAGTCATGTGTTAGCCAATTACACCACAAACCCCATTAGTAGGGAAAAGGAGACTCGAACTCCTGATTTCTTGCTCCCAAAGCAAGCTCCTTGACCACTAGGATATTTCCCTATAAGCGGAGAGCAATGTACTCGAAACATATACAATTACTTGTACACTTTGCTTAGCAGGCAAGCCCTATAACCTCATAGGTTTACTCTCCAATAGTGGAAGTGTGAGATGTCGATTCCCATACCTTTTATGGTACCCATAGTTTTCAAGACTAGTCTAGAGGCCGCTCTAGTTACACTTCCAATTTGCCTACCCTACCGCTGTAGGAATAGGACTTTTAAGTCGGGTCGCAGACTATGAGGGAATTGAACCCTGACCTTCACATTGACAGTGTGATATGCAAACCATTACACTACATAGTCTATATAGTAGAGCCACTGGGAATTGAACCCAGATTTCTGCCTTGAAAGAGCAGTTACCTAACCTTTTAGTAGATGACTCCATTTAGTAGGGAAGTAAGGACTTGAACCTTATCCTTAGCCTTGAGAGAGCTATGACCTAACCTATAGTCTACATCCCCATTTCTTAGTACCCCCTGAGGGAATTGAACCCCCATTAAAGGCTTAGAAGACCCTTGCATTATCCATTATACTAAGGGGGCATTGTTGTTCTCATAGGACTCGAACCTATAAACTCAGCTCCAAAAACTGATGTGTTACCATTACACCAGAGAACAATAAAAAGAGTACCATCTTAAAACAACTGGTTAAGATGATACTCAAACAAAGATGAATATTCACCTAAAACCACCTCTCAATTGCAGTGCAAAGGTAAGCATAATTTTTGAAACTACCAAATATTTTCTAAAATATTTTCAAGCAAAGCACTGCATTTGTCTATAAGAGTAAAAGAAATTTGCTAGGTTTTAGGTTCTCTAAAGTAAATACTAACTCTTCTCTGCTAATTTATTAGCCCAGAGTTCAGTATAAAACTTATAGTAATTCCAACTGAATCCCATCATACCACAAATGCTATACACTATAAGATGTAATAAAGATGGGATGCCTATAACTACTAAATATAAAGGACCTAGAATCCTAGATTGTTTACTATGTCCATGACTATGCTTAACAGCTGTATCTGTGGACATAGTATTCACAAAGATATAGCTACCTAAAGACATAGTTGGTAGCACATAATTATATATTATAGTATTACCTCCTACTATACCTTCTCTATATGCTGCCTCACATAATATACATAATATACCTTCTATACAAATAGCAAGTAGATTCTGTGGGAATTGCCATAACCACATCAATGAATCCTTAATATAACTACTAATCTTCTTCATTATTAAATATAATTTATCCCTAGAGCTGGGTTTAACAGCCTTCAAGACAGCTATTTTAGCTTTCCTATCAATTACTTACTTCAGTAGACCCGGGCTTTTAATCCTCTAAAGTCTGATTCCCTGTGCCTTTTCTCAGTGTGATGTGCTCAGACAATCTACCTTATAAAGTAATCATTTGTGTAGTATTGGGGACACCTCTCTATTATTTATAGATACTACCCAACTTCTGCCCCATTACTTTTTATCCTCATGGGGGATAACCTAATCACACTTAGGTTCTACGGTGCAAAGATAAGAAAAAAAAATGACATGGCCAAATTTTAGTCATGCTATTTTATAACTAGGGGCAGCAAGATAGAGTACAACAACACAAAAGCTAGCCCATAATATAAAAAATGTTTTTACAATTTCGTCCTAGAAATTCTCACACTGATTAAGTGATTCTTTAATTCCTCATCACTTAACCTATTTAACCAGTTCACACTGTCAAAAGTGAATAGGGGGTTCTTCTTGAAGAGTACATGTAAGTATTTTACCTCTTTGTCACTAGTAGAACCCTCTGGAGGATTCTCTCCATTTCCACTAATACGCCAAATTCTTAAGGCACTATCCTGTAAGGGGTATTTAAATCTCATTGGCTTAACCCCTACTCCAAAAGGAGTTACACAGTACCCATTTCTAATCTGAATTAACTGCCTTTCTCTATTTGAGTCCAGTACATTCTCCAGTTCATAGTAGCCATCTTTAGCTACTTCAGCAACTACACTAAGTATATTGTTAGAAATATAAGGAGTCAAGATGCAAGATTTATTATTATCTTCACCAAATGGGTCAACCCCAGCAAGAGTATTTTCTGAAAGGACCTCTATTGGTCTTCCATATCCATCTGCAATGTGTATGTTGAATACTTTAGCACTTTTATATTGAAAGATACTTTTCTTGCCAAGAGTTAAACTAATACTTGCATTACCATTTTTCTCAGATATATGCAGTCTTGCCTTTACCACAGTATCAACTATCTCAGGTCTTTTCTCCTTCTCCTCTTCTAGACCTCCTATATTGACCAATTTTCCATCTATATTCTCTATAAGAGCTACTCTATTATCTTGTAACTCCTTGACCAATATCTCATCTTGGTTTGTAAGATTGGCATCTCCTTCAACCAATCTCTTCCCCTTTATGTTGAATATTCTCCTTTTCATGCTGCAAAGATACTACTATAGTTTTAACTATGCAAGTACAAAAAAAAAATTACTTATACTATGGATAGTAAATTTCTAATTTTTTTTTTTGAAAAATTTTTGATATTTGTAGGAGTGGTTGATAATATACCCATCACTCCTCCCCTGTTATTGAGAATGGGATATATCCCCCTGTCATCAACATTATTCACCTAATAAATTCAACAACAATGAAAAAGTTTGTAGAGACAACCCTGTCCTCAGTAATGGGTAAAGCTGAAATCAACGCTTTCCTATCAACTAAAGAAGGTCTAGAATACCTTCTTGCCATTGCAGACAACAGAGTACTGTTACCATGCCACGCAATTCCTGAAGAGCCTACTCCTATGAGTGTGAGAACTGCTGTTAGTTTAGCATATTCCCATGTTAAATACCTTAAAGAGTATGAAGATTGGCGCATTGCTTGCATGGAAGATGTACAAAATCAGATGCACTGTAGCTAAGTAAATAGGATGATAAGGAGGAGCACATAACTTCTCCTTATCACTTGATAAACATAATCATATGAAGAAAAACATTCTACTTTGCTTACTTGTTGCTATTGCATCATTTACAGCAGGCTTTATGGTGTGCCAAAACACCACAGTTAAACAGCAGTCCAACCTCATAGAAGCTTATGATGCTTATAATAAGCACACTGAAGAGCTGTTAGATACATTGAATAGTCAGTATAATTGGGTTGATGCTTTTGACCCTTATGACTATTATGAGTCTAGAGAGAAGTTGGATTCATTAATTTAAGCTCATCACTCCTCCTTTACATTTGAATTAACTTTAACTTGGGTGTGCTTGATACCCTAAATAAGTCCTAAAGGCATAGGCATTATCTTATGGAAAAGATTGAGAGAGGAACTATTATAGAAATTAAAGTTCCTAACGTAGAAAAGCCTATTAAGGCTGTAGTACTTGATGTTATAGAAAATTACGCTAGTGACTATAGTGCTTGCTATGTGTATATTTTGTGTGCACAGAAGAGAATCTTTAGAGCTTTTAACTGGTGGCATTGGGTTGTTGATAAAGGAGAAAGCTATAAAGATTGGTCAGACTTTATTTATGATGGTATTATCGTAGAGTATTGTGAAATACCTGAAATCCCATCATATATTTAAGCTAAGGAAATAAATAGATTAGGGACGGGAATAATCCTGTCCCTTTTCTTTTTGAAGAGTCAGGTAGGAGCAATATCACAAAAAGGTAAAAGCAATAATAGGTATCAGCAATGTTTTACCAGCACAGCTCATCACTCCTCCTTAGCTCCTGACACACTGCATTAGCAATGTGTTATAATTTATCATTTATCAATTAACAATTAGCAAATAACATTTGCTTTATTGCCTAAAGAATAAGGAACCCTTGGCAATAATATTATAGGGATAAGGCTATGAATATCTTTTCAAGTCTTCGAGTTTATGCTGGTAAATGGATGTTGAAATCCTCAAGAGCTTTTACGCAGGAAGAGCAGGATGCAGTATCTTCTGCAACTGTAGTAGCCAGTCAGTATGGCAATAGTGTTTGCTTTATGATGAAGTCTGGAGGACAGACTTTTATCCCACTTGACCAAAGCTCTAGTCTTGGAGTTGGGGAAAGTGTAGACCTCTCTAAGGCAGAGTTGATTACTCTTGAGAAAGATGGGGAGGCTGACATTAATAGAGTAAAGATTTAAGTCTCTCATAGATAAACTACTATTGCCACATAGTGTGGTGATAGTAGTTTTTACTCTTTAGGTAATAGCAATAATTCACTCTATTTCAATAGCTTATACTGTTATGTTAGACTATTTATTAGTGGCTGGCTAATATCCCTCTTCATGCTTTTAGCAATATGGGAAGACCAACAAAACAAGTAAGAATCATAGAAACATAGCTATTTATACTGATAACCAAAAGAGTATAACTATTATAACAACAATGTTTTACTCAATAATTCCTGTATCAATAGATGTTAAAATAAACATATTCCCTATGAACAAATTCAAACTCATATTAAAAGGAGTGTTGTTATGGACAACAGCCTTTGCAGTTACACTATTTATATCAGGGATAGATGGAATACCATTCTCTTATATAATAGTATCTCTTATAGTTATTCCAATACTCTGCTATACCTGTTATAAGGTAATATCAGAAGATGAATTGGAAACACTAACACTTTGCAAATACTTCGGTATAAGCATTAAAGAAAAATAGTATGACAACTGATAGACAAAAAGCTAGTGTTCACTTTTGTGAACAATGGCTTAACATTACCTTCAATGGTGATATTGAAAATAGATACCAAGTCTCAATATTCTTAGGTGAATACCTACAGGAAGCTAAAGACTTATATAATGAGTTAAGATGTGAATATGAAGCATACCTTTGGGATTTAGAAGATTAAAATAATGAGAAAAAGATTCAACACTGAAAGAATTTGTAGTTCAGAGAACTATGAGTTCTCACAGAGATACCATAAAAGAATATTAACCACTAATCACAATAATAAAGAAGTAATTACTCTGTCATCTAAAGTAAAAATAACCAAGACATATTATACATATGTATTTGGCAAAAAAGTACAAATAAAGAAAACAGAGTTATCTCATTATGAAGGGTTTAATATTTATACTGAATAATAATAAAATAACTAACAATCAGTATTTATACTGAATATAGCTCCTATAGTTCAATGGATAGAATAACTCTCTCCTAAAGAGTAGATACAGGTTCAATTCCTGTTGGGAGTACAATAATAACAAGGTATTTACTCATATAAGGTAAATTGATTGTGTTTATTAGGTAATGTGTTAGAATTTTAATCGGTGACTTATTGTCACTACAGCATGATGGTCTGTGAAGATAGTCATGCTTAATGTCTCCATAGTTCAAGGGATAGAACAATAGTCTTCTAAACTATATATCTGAGTTCGAGTCTCAGTGGAGATACTATGAGTCCACTGTACTCCTTTCATAATGACTATAAATAGTATAGAAAAGGATGCTAATAGGTAAGCTATTACCACTTAGTAAATGCAACAGCTTCAATGTGGGGATATAAAGAAGAAGCTACGTGACTTAAATACAAAATT
>ULVB01032543.1_pt1 | contig 21150 bp, 11 predicted proteins | sample 1959071 | NCBI WGS metagenome assembly ULVB01 (sample SAMEA4835776, study PRJEB28245) | human gut metagenome | biome: gut microbiome; material: fecal sample | place: Denmark | collected 2008 | reverse complement strand
GGAAGCACTGCAGAATTTATCTGTAGATACTTTGAAAAGGGACAACAGATTATTGTTGATGGTAGGCTCTCATCAAATACATATACCGATAAGGATAATGTAAAACACACAAATATATTCATAGTAGTTGAGGGTGTGAATTTTTGTGGAGCTAAAAGTTCAGAGGCTCAACAAAAAGAAATTGAAAATTATTCAGATACTGAGTTGGGTGTAATAGAGTAAATTTATTAAAAATGGAAAGGGAAAAATGATGAGTAGATATGATGATAAAATAAAAAGCAATTTGGAGAAGATAGCAAAACTGCAAGATGAGATTGAAAAAAGAAAAGCTAAGATTACTATTTTGCAGAATGAAAACAAACAGTTTCAGACAGAAAAAGATAACGAGTTCAGCCAAAATCTTCTCAAGAAACTTGCTGAACTTGGCATAAATTCTCCTGAAGACAGAGAAGCTCTTATGAGTAAAATTGAAGATTTTGCACTTGAACAAGAAATTGCAAAAACCGAAGCAAAGGCACAAAGTGAAAATTCCTCATCTTCTTCTGATTCAGAAACTTCACATAAAACTGAAAAGTTTTCAACAGCTATTCCTCAAAAAGAAAATTAAAATCGTAAGATTGCCAGAACGACACTCTTACGATTTTTTTCATTTTTACAGTTTCGGAATTTGGAACAAATTTCAGAAATCTGTAAATTTGGTGAGCGAAAGCGATTTTAGAATTTTGCAAAATGCAAAATTTAGGGTTTTAGGGTTATCCCCTAACAAGCGATTTTGTAAAGCATTTTGCTTTACAAAATCTAAGCTTGCGACCTTGAATTTTGCGAGCAAAATTCAATCTGTTTTTCTGAGGAAAAACAGACCGCCGGAGGCGGGGTCCGTTTCTGTTTCGTCCACCTTTTTAAAGGTGGCAGGGTCAAGGGACAGCGTTCCTTGTTGTTCGCAGGGCGAACATTTCTTATGAATGGTGGTGATAATTATGGTAAATGGAGAACTTGGTTCTACCGACAACGGCAAAAAAGTTCTGATTAACTTTAGGATTTCATTAGAAGAAAAGAAAAAATTACAAGCAAAAGCTAAACAGGCCCATATGAGTATTTCAAGTTATATAATTGCATTATCGGAAAACAAAAAAATTACTGTTGCAGAAAATATTCCAGAATTATTACTTGAGATAACTCGTATTGGTACGAATATAAATCAGATTGCACATATTGGCAATTCACAGAAATATGTCAATAAGCAACAACTTGATGAGGTTTTGAATTTGCTTGAAGATATAGAATCCATAATGCAAAAAATACTCTCTGAGATATTTAATGAAGATGAACATACTTTTAGAAGTCTGGAACGAAAAATAGATATGCTATTAGAAAAGGTTGATAAAAATGGCAGTGGTTGAGCCGATTAGAAAACCAATTAAAGCTCATCAGTATGTTTTTGATTCTATTGCATATATTTTATCTCCTGAAAATCGAAACGGTGATGAAAAATGCTTTCAGGCAACTTGCTTAAATTGTGAAAACAACGGAGCAGACAGTTTAGCAAAGCAATTCTATGTTGTCAGAAAAGCATTTAATAAAGATAGTAAAATTTTATCTCACCATTATGTTCAGAGTTTTTCACCAAATGAAAAAATCACACCTGAGCTTGCACATAGAATTGGTGTAGAGCTTGCTCAAAAAATTGCTCCGGGATTTCAAGTTATTGTTTCAACTCATATTGATAAAGACCATATACACAACCATTTCATTATAAACTCTGTCAGTATGAAAACAGGCAGAAAATGGGAGGGTAATAAAACCACCTTAGAAAAAAATATGCAGCCTGAAAGTGACAGGATTTGTAAATCTTACGGTTTAACAACGATTGAAAATAAATCTGGACTGCGTGGAATAGACCAAGCAACTCAAAAACTTGCAGAACAAGGTAAGTCTTGGAAAGTAGAATTATGCAAGGCTCTTGATGAAGCAACTAAGATATGTAACAGCAAAAAAGAATTTGTTGAGTTTATGAAACGCAAGAATTTCATTATAACCCGATATGAAAAAGATATAACATTTCAAAAGGTCGGTGAGAAAAAGAAAATCAGAGCCAGCAGACTTGCGAGAGAATTCGGAGATTGTTATATAAAAGAAAATCTTGAAAAGCTGATGGGCTTTTATCGCTTGCCTAAGAAATCAGAGATTTCTAAACCATCCGAAAAGAAAAAAGTTCAAACAAATTTCAAAAGTGAATTTGAAAAATATGAGCAAAATTATTTCAGAAAAAATCCACCGCCTGCTAAAGTACAAGAATTGAAAACTTTGAAAAGACTGATTAAAAATTTTCGTAATCCTCTTTTAATGTTGCTCTTTATCATTATGATACTGCTTATAAGACAAAGGAAGCAACGAAACAGGCTCGATAGAAAATACAGTCTGCTTCATATATATAGCAGGCAAGCGAAATATAAAGTAAAGAAAATCTCGTTAGAGGAAAAACTTGATAAGATAGAAAAAATACAAACCACTGCCGGAAACATACCTTATAAAAATCTTATCGAATCACAAGGCGAAAATTATCGTGTCAAGCTTGCACTTTCTGCTGTGCCAAAGCTTTATGCTTATCCGTTTTTCTTTTCCGCAAAACTGTATAAAGATTATGCTCTTGTTACTATTAAAGAAAAAGACAAGAAGTTACTACAGACCGCACTTGAGGTCGAAGATATACAAGTTTTAGAAAAACATAATAAGCACTACACTCCACTATCTGATTATTATGAGTTAAAAGCACGAGCAGAACAGCTTGGAGTTAAGGTTGAATTTTTGAATATTATTCATAAAGAACAATTAAGTAAACTTGATGGTGAAAAAGATAGATTTGTTGCCATTGAAACCAAAGACGGAAAAATTCGTTTAGCATTTCTTCCGCAAAATAAAGATTATATATTACATACTCTTTATCCTGAAAATTATAAAGATAGTAATTTATTTTCTGTTGTAAGAAATTCAAAGGTTAATACAAGACTTCGCAGTGAAGCATTGCTTGAAGGTCAAGAAATGCATTATCGTTTTTTGACAAAATCACAAGTTGAACAACTTGCAGCAAGTGGCAATGATGAACTTTTTGCAGTCTTTAATAAAAATGCAAAAGGTGAAAGCTTAGGCGAAAGTTATAATATTGCATTTAAGGAGAGTGACGAACAGAAAATTAATGAAGCATTAAGTCGTACAAATAAAAGAAAATTATAACGATAGATTTCTGAAAAATTTTCCTGTGAAGTGTTGACTTTTACACTTTAAAGTGATAAAATCTTAGTTAGAGGAGGATATTCAAGTGGCGATAAAATATCGTGAAGCAGAAGACTTAAGAATGACTACAAGACAAGAGCTTACCTCATCACCTGAAAATTGGTTGAAGTTTTTGAGGACAGCTTCAAACACTTACAAATATAATTTTTCTGACCAGCTACTTATATTTGCACAGTTTCCTAATGCAAAAGCTGTTGCGGTATTTGATGTGTGGTCGAAAACATTTGGAAGAAAAATTCGTGAAGGCGAAAAAGGTATAGGCTTAATTGATGATAAAGGAGAATATCCAAGAATTAAATATGTTTTCGATATTTCTCAAAGTTCACCTACACAACCTAAAAAACAGCAGCCATATATATGGGAGCTTACAGAAGAAAATCATCAGGAAGTTGCCTTTCTTCTTTCTTCTGATAAAAATATTGAAAATGCTTTAGCAGATACAGTAGAAGATACTGTTAATGAGATGATTGATGATTATGTCAATAATTCACTTAATGAAGATAACTCTATTGAACCTGAAAAATTCCGTCAGCTTGTTTGTGATAGTGTCAAATATATGGTATTGCAACGCTGTGGACTTGATACATCTTCATATATTGATAGCGATATATTTAGTAGCCTGAATGAATTTTCAAATCCTGATGTTATAGATATACTTGGCGAATCAATAAGCAATATATCAGAACAAGCTTTAAGAAAAGTTGAACAAACAGTTAAAACTATTGAGAGGAGAAATCAGAATGAGCGAAACAATGCCCAAAACAAAAATGATAGATGGAGTAGAACATCTACTGTGCGAGTCGAACATGACATATTATCCAACGACAACAGTGGACAAGACAACTGGTCTAAGCTACACACTCGACCCGGAAACATTCATATACCTTCCAGCTCTGAGCGTAGAGGAGGATACGAGGGACGTGGGTCGCTGGGGGCGACTTCGCCACAAGTATCTCAGAGAAAACAAGAGAAGAATATTGACAAAGCTAATCGACACACACAAACTGACAGACCACTTGATAGAAGTCAACGAAGCAGCAGAGAAACAGATGGAACAGCTCGAAGCGGAAATGATGGAAGCAGAGGGAGTAACAGAAGAACTCAAAACAACAGACCAGATGAAGTGGGTACAAATGATGAACTCAATCAGAGCAAGAGCAGAGGAAATAGTTCTGAACAATCTGATATACGCATAACACAAGAAAATACAGTAACGCAAACGGCAGAGGATAATTCCCCTGCCGTTTTTTCATTTGAACAGATAGGCTTTTTCGATTCTAATTTCCAACAAACAGAACAACAAAGCGAAGTTGATAAATTTGTTAATGCCGTATTGATGAAAGGCACCGGAACTGAGGACGGCAAATTCAGAGTAAATGGCTTCTTCACAGAGAATCATACAGAAAAAGAAAAAATTGATTTTCTTAAAGATGAATTTGGTTGGTATGGTCGCTACACTTCAAGTGAGAGTCTGGAATCTCAGCCGAGCAAGGGACTGACGCTTACTCGCACAGACAAAGAAAATCCTGAAAATAACTTGAATATTCATCTCTCTTGGAAAGAAGTAGTTGAACATTTAGATAGTATGGTTTCAGGAAAAACATATATTACAGAAAAAGATATTGCCGAAAGACAAAGACACGCTTTATATGTTCTGAAAAACTATTCCAGTGATAATCCAAATGATGTTTATGCTATACAAAAGGCAAAAGAAACTCTTGATAGCTATAATATTGACTATAACGATATTCTTGTTTCTTCCAATTTTAAAAAAATAGACCAAAGTGAATTTATAAATTTCGCCTCAGACATTATAAAAGACAAGCAAAGAGTTATAAATGCACATAAAAATTCTAATGAACAGGAGTATAGACTTGAAATCGAGATTGCCTTAAACGAGCTTGTAACAGAATTGGTAACAGCTTCTATGGCAGATGAAGATTTTGTCATTACTGGGTATACGGCAAAAGAAACTATCAATTTTTTGAATCAGTATCAGAGTGATACTGAAATGCAAAAATATGTATTAGATACTGTTTCAGAAAATACTGATGTTGTTCTTTCAAAAATTGAAGAAACAAGACAAGCTGCCGCAAAAATAGGTATGGCTTTTTCTGATAAGTTATACGACTCTGAAAATGATTTTGACCCCTTTGTTTATGATGGTAGTATGAGTATTGAAGATTTTCGTAAAGTACAAGACAGTATTCTATCAGAACAAAAAGAAAACGAAAAAACTTTTGCCGAACAAGTTGATGATGTAATTTCTGGAAAAATTGACCGTTTTAGTGGTAACTTAAAGGTTTGTAACACACCTCAAATACTGCTTGATGTAGGTTGTAGCCAATTACCTATGTTTTATACAAGAAATCATCTTAAAAAAGCCATATTACCAAAAGATAGAAAAAAACATCAGCATGGTCTTACAGTTGAGCAAATTAAAAAGATTCCTGATGAATTGATTTCGCCTGCTATTATAATGGATTCATTAACTCAGAATGATAGTATTATTGCTATTTTATCTGATATTGATTCTGAAAATAATCCAGTTATTGCTTCCATAAAACCAAACGGTCAAGGATTTTATGAACTTGAAATGCAAGAAAGTAATTTTATAACCAGCATTTATGGTAGAGAAAATTTCGAAGAATTTATCAATCGTGCTATCAATAACAATAAAATACTTTTTATTGATAAACAAAAAAGTCAAGAACTGTTCAGTGTGCTTGGACTAGAATTCTCCAAGGGCTTAAACAGTCTTGACTTTAATACTATTATACACCAAAGTCATAACATTGTCAACAAAAATATTGTCGAGGAAAAATATACCTCTACTCAATCCGAAGAAAAAGAAAATATCATAATTAAGCCTGAAAATTATCATATTTCAGACCTATCGCTTGGACAGAGAAAACCTCTTGAAAAATATCAGGATAATATCGCAGCTATTAAAACCTTAAAACAGCTTGAAACTGAAAACAGGACTGCAACTCCAGAGGAACAGGAAATACTATCAAAATATACTGGTTGGGGCGGTATGGCAAAGGTTTTTGAGCTTGGTAATGGTCACTATGACGAGGTTAAGGGACTGCTTACAAACGATGAGTATGCAGCTGCAAGAAAATCGGCTATGAGTGCCTTTTATACCTCCCCTGTTATCATTAAAGAAATATATTCCAAGCTTTCTGATATGGGATTTTCAAAAGGAAAGTTGCTTGAACCGAGCTGTGGAGTAGGTAATTTTATTGGTATGATTCCTCAAGATATGCAGGCAAAAATTACTGGCATAGAACTTGACAGTCTAACTGGAAGAATTGCTAAAAAGTTATATCCAGAAGCTCAGATACAAATATGTGGTTTTGAAAACTCAAATTTGAAAAGTGAAAGCTTTGATGTTGCAGTTGGTAATGTTCCTTTCGGCGATATAAGAGTTTATGATAAAAAATACAATAAGGAAAATCTGCTTATACACGATTACTTCTTCTCTAAGTCACTTGATATGGTAAAGCCTGGCGGTGTAGTTGCATTTATTACATCAAAAGGCACACTTGATAAACGCAATGACACAGCTCGTCGGTTACTTGCTGAAAAAGCGGATTTTTTAGGGGCTGTAAGGCTGCCTAACAACGCTTTTAAGGCTAATGCAGGCACAGAGGTTACCTCAGATATTATCTTCTTACAGAAGCGTACAGAGCCAATTACGATAACATCAGAAAATGAACCTTTATGGATTAAAACCACAAAAGACGAAAACGGCATTGAAATGAATGCTTATTTCACCCAGAACCCACAACAAATATGCGGAAGTATGGAAATGGTAAGCGGTCAATTTGGTATGGAAAGCACTTGTGTGCCAAACAGAGATACAAAGCTTTCCGTGCAAATACGAAACGCTATGGAAAATATACAAGGCAATATTTCTACAAAAGATACTAAGCTTGACAATGTAGATTTCGTAGATGAACAGGTTGAAATACCTGATTCACTCAGAACCGGAAGCTATTTTCTTTCTTCTGATAAGGTTTATTTCTTTGAGTATGGAACTGCAACAGAAGTAAAATTACCAAAATCGAACAGAAAACAAAATCTTGAGAGAATGGCAGGACTTATTGCCATTCGTGATACAGTAAGACAACTGCTTGAAATGCAGCTTGACAGTAGGGTGACAGATGATGAAATCAAAGATGTTCAATCTGTTCTATCTTCACTCTATGATGATTTTGCAAGCAAATATGGAAGAATAAATGATGATGTAAACAGTTCAATCTTTAAAAACGATTCATCATTGCCATTACTTCGTTCGCTTGAAAAGTTCGATAAAGACAAATATATCGGCAAAGCTGATATATTTACTAAAAGAACAGTTAATGCAAATAAAGAAATAACATCTGTATCAACTGCTGTTGATGCTCTTGCGGTATCCTTGAGTGATACCGCAAAGGTTAATCTTAAGTATATGTCTAAGCTTACCGGTTTAGACAAAGAAAAACTTATTGAAGATTTGCAAGGTTCTATTTATCGTATTCCAAACACTGATAAATATGTAACCGCAGACGAGTATCTTTCTGGAAACATACTGCAAAAACTCGAAGAAGCACAAAATGCTTTTGATAAAGGCGATACTAGTCTTGCAATTAATATACAAGCACTTGAAAAAGCTATGCCGGATAAAATACAAGCAAGTGATATTGATGTAAGACTTGGTGCAACTTGGATAAATCCTAAATATATTAAAGATTTTGTTTATGAGCTTTTAGGTACTGCTCTTTATCATAAAAATCCGATTTTTAAAAAAGACTTTATTGATGTTCAGTATTCAGAGCTTACCGGAAAATGGTATATAACAAATAAATCTTCTGATAAGAATAATGTTCAGGCTACTGTTACATACGGAACAAAAGATAGAACAGCGTATGAATTGATAGAGGATATACTCAATCTAAGAGCTACTCAAATTAAAAGTATGCAGATTGTTGACGGCAAAGAAAAGCTTGTTGTTGATAACAAAAAGACTGCACAGGTCAGAGCAAAACAGGAAATTATACAACAAAAATTTCAAGAGTGGATTTTCTCGGATAAAACAAGGCGTGACGATATTGTAGATACATACAATAGGATATTTAATGTTAATCGTCCGAGAGAATATGACGGTAAATATCTGAATTTTGTCGGAATGAATCCTGAAATACAGCTCAGACCGCACCAGCTTAACGCTGTTGCTCGTTGTCTGTATGGTGGTAATACACTTCTGGCACACGAGGTTGGAGCTGGTAAGACATTTGAAATGATTGCCGCCGCAATGGAGGGAAAGCGTTTAGGTCTACATAACAAAAGCCTTATGTGTGTTCCTAATCATCTCACAGAGCAGATGGGAGAGGATTTCCTGAAGCTTTATCCAAATGCAGATATTCTTGTCGCTAAAAAGAAAGATTTTGTAGGTGACGCTCGCAGGACTTTAATGGCTAAAATTGCTACGGGCAACTATGATGCAGTTATAATCGGTCATAGCCAACTTGCTAAAATTCCTCTGTCGACTGAAAATCAGGAGCGTTTCATACAAAACCAGATTGATGAGCTTATAAAGAATATAGAGGAAATGAAAGCTCATAACGGACAAAATTTTCAGGTTAAGCAAGCTGAACGAACTAAGGCTAATCTTGAAGCAAAACTGAAAAAGTTACTTGATACTCCAAAGGATGATACAGTAACCTTCGAGGAGCTTGGAGTAGATAAACTATTTTTGGACGAAGCTCATTATTTTAAGAATCTTTTTCTTTCGACAAAAATGACGAATGTTTCAGGTATTGCAACATCAGATAATGTAAGCAAGACAGCAGACTTATATATGAAAACACAATATCTTGATGAAATAACAAATGGCAAAGGCTTAGTATTTGCAACAGGAACACCAGTTTCTAATACCATTTGCGAAATATACAATATGATGAAATATCTGCAATCCGATTTGCTCAAAGAAAAGAATTTATGGCATTTCGATTCTTGGGCAAGCACATTCGGAGAAAGTGTGACACAAATGGAACTTGCACCAGAGGGCAACACCTATCGTGCTAAAACTCGTTTTGCAAAATTTCATAATCTTCCTGAACTTATGAATTTGTTTAAGGAATGTGCCGACATTCAAACAGCCGATACCCTTAATTTACCTAATATACCAGATTGTGAGATACATAACATATCTTGTGAACCTACAGAAATACAAAAGCAGCTTGTCGAAACTTTAGCAGAAAGAGCTGTAAAGATACACAATCATGAAGTCGACCCACACGAGGATAATATGCCTAAGATAACAACCGACGGAAGAAAGATAGGTCTTGACCAAAGGCTTATAAACCCTGATTTGCCTGATGAGCCGGGTACAAAGGTTAATGCTTGTGTTGAAAATGTGTTGAAGATATGGAAAGATACTCAAGAGCAAAGGTCCACACAGCTCATCTTTTGCGATTATTCAACCCCGAAAAAGGACGGTTCATTTAATATTTATGACGATATTAAAAAGAAACTGCTTGCAAAAGGTGTGCCTCCTGATGAAATCGCTTTCATACACGATGCAACAACAGAAGCTGCAAAAGAAGAACTTTTTTCAAAGGTAAGAAGTGGTGAGGTTCGTGTACTTATAGGCTCAACTTCCAAAATGGGTGCTGGAACTAATGTACAGACAAAACTTGTAGCAAGCCACGACTTAGACGCACCGTTCCGCCCAGCAGATATGGAGCAAAGGCGAGGTCGAATGGTGCGTCAGGGGAATGAAAATAAGCAAGTTCATCTTTATCGTTATTGTACGAAAGATACTTTTGACGCATATTTATTCCAAATGCTTGAGCGTAAACAGAAATTTATCAGCCAGATAATGACCTCTAAATCTCCACAACGCCGATGTGATGATGTTGATGAAGCTACACTATCATATGCAGAAGTAAAAGCTCTGTGTGTTGGTGACCCACGCATTAAAGAAAAAATGGAGCTTGATAATGAGGTTGCAAAGTTAATACTTGAACGAAGTGGTTATCAGCAAGAGCAATACAGACTGGAAGATATGGCTGCAAGCTTAACCTCTAAAATTGAAATTTTAGAGAATATTATACCTAAGAATCAGAACGATTTTCTTTACTATCAAAAAAATCATTCTACTTCTGATGGAGATAAAAAGAAATTCGAGGGTATAACGATAAACGGTCAGCAATATAGCAAAAAAGATGAAGCTGCGGAAGCACTTAAGCAAGCTTATATTAAAGCTTGCAGCAACGGAAATAACAAATATACTCCAATAGGGAAATATAAAGGCTTTGAAGTAGCAGTAATGTTTGATTGCTTTTCAAAAGAATATAAAGCATCTCTTACAAGAGAATGCACTTATTATTTAGATTTGGGAACGGATAATTTCACAAGAATGGATAATGTTCTTGAAAAATTGGAGGATACTTGCAAAGAAAGAATAGAAAGGCTTTCCGAACATAAAAAATCCTTAAAAGAAGCCAAAGAACAGATTGGTAAACCATTCTATAAGGAAACTGAATATCAAACTAAATCTGCGAAACTTGCTGAACTCAACGCAGAGCTTGATGTTGACGGCAGAAAAGACAATATAGACGATATTGAAGATACGAAAGAAGTAAGTCAGAATATTGTGCAAAAACGATAAGTGGGACTTGAAGTCCCACTTATCTAAAATCTAAAAGTGAAAGGAATTTTATTATGAATATTCACACATCAGTTGTTTCTCAGAATGGATTTGTATTAGGTACTTCGGGACATGGTCAAGGATTTCATTCATGGGACAATGATTATTGGAGTTGGGGTGTTAGAGATGAATCAGGCATTCTTTTAGAATCATATGTCAACAATACACCATTAGATATAAAAAGGGCTGAATTGTTTAAACGAATGATAATTGACTGCAAAGAGGATTTCAATCCGTCTGTACATATCCTTACAGTTAAGAGATGGTCAGATGAGTTTACTCTATATTTTCTCGGATATAGGGGATTAGGAGAAAATATATTTAATTGTTATTTTCTTAAAACAGTGGATGAATTACTTGCAGAAAGTAAGGAGGTAAGCGATTTAAAGTGCAATCGAATAATTGAACATTTCAGAACCATTCACAAAACAAGATAATAGTATATTATCATTTATAAGATTTTACAGTAAGTGGGACTTGAAGTCCCACTTATTAAATTTAAGGAGGTAATTTTAATGGCTGAAACAACCGAAAAGGTAGAACAGGCAGAAAATACTAAGGTAGAATCCACTGACATTGCTGATAAAAATGAATTTCTTCAAAACTTCATAAAAGATAACGATACTCAAAGTATCGAAGAAGCTAAAATCAAGGATAAAATCAGTATGCTTGAGGCTAAAATAAAAGATATTAAAGCTACAAAATCAAGTCAGAATGATACAATCAAGGCTTGTAAAACGGTTATAGATAGCAATATATATCCAAAGCTTAACCCTATCATTTCTTCTTTTTCTGCACATCTTGAAAAGCTTGATAAGAAAAAGGATAGAAAAATTATAAAAAAAGAAAATCAGCTCAAAAAAGTTCAAAGAAAGCTCGTAAAGCTACAGCGTAAGCAAAAAAGAAGTAAACTTCTTAAAAACTTCATTTCGGCTATGGTTCATAGTTCTTCAAATAAGCAGGAAGCATATATCAACGCTATGCAAGCTCTGAAAGAAGATAGCTTAGGTCGTGCAGATAGACAACTTGATAAAGTTAATTCTAAGCTTAACAGATTAAATGCTAAACTGAACAGTAGTACTCTCGGCGAGGTAGATAAACTGAAAATTAAATCTCAAATTAAAAAAGTTGAGAGTAAAAGAGATACGCTCATATCAAGAATAAATAATCTTAATGAGCTTGAACAGGAGCTTAATAAACTTGCTAAGATAGAGCTTGTCGATGATAAGATAGACGAGCTTAGAAACACCGCAGTAGAAACAGCCGAAAAAGCAGCTATGAATGGCAGCAGCGTATCCGAAACTATTGATAATGTAGCTGAAACTTCAAGCGAGGTTATTAAGGAAGTTTTAGAACCTGACAAAATTAAGGAATCTGAAAATGATATGACCGAAGAACAGAATAAGCAAACTGATAAACAGGAAGAATCTAAACAAGCAGAGGTTGAAACACAAACTTCAAAAAAAGAAGAAGGTGAAGATAAGCAACAAACTAATTTTGCTGACCAAGAACAAAAAACTGAGGATAAACCTCAAGAGAAAAAAACTCAAGCAAATAGCAATAATTTTTTGAAGAAAACCGGCTTAACACAAAAACAGTTATTAGCAATCTTAAATACCGGCATAGCGATAAAGGTAGCTGAAACTATTCCAGACAAGGAATACACAATAGCTTTTACTAAAGAAAGCAAAGAAAAGATAGACAAGGTACTTGAAGCTGTAAATACTCAAGTTCAAGGCAAGCATATGATGAGGTGATTTCGTGGATAGTTTAATTATTAAAGACAATACGGTTATAGCTTGTTCTGAAACTGATATTTTAAGTCTTAAAATCCCTGAAGGTGTTACCGCAATAGGCGATAACGCCTTCTTAGATTTTAAGAAACTGTCAGAGATACAGTTACCAAGTACGCTTAAAAAAATCGGTGACAGAGCATTTGAAGGCTGTGAATCTTTGAAACTTATAAACATTGAAAATGTAAGTATGATTGGTGTCAGAGCGTTTGCAGGCTGTAAATCATTATCTAAAATACATTTTGGGGATAATATAGGATATCTTTGTAATGCAACATTTTGTGGCTGTACAGCTATTGAGGAAATAGATATTCCTAAAAATATATCCTACATCGGTTGTGAATGCTTTAAAGATTGCACTGGTCTTACTGCTATAAAGCTTGCAGGTGTTATGGAGATTGACAACGGTGCTTTTGAGCATTGTACAGAACTATATAGTATATCTCTTCCATACTCACTACTACATATTGCACCAAATGCTTTTTCTTTTTGCACAAAACTGCAATCAGTTATAATACAAAACAGATTTATTGATATTGATGAAACTGCATTTGAATACAATGTCAATTTGATTATTAAAGCTGCTCAATTTTCAACAGCATATCATTATGCCATTGGAAATGGTTTTACATTTACACCAACGATAATTTCTGCCGATTATCGCATAGTGACAAATGAAGATGTAGCTATATTAAGTAAAGCAGGAATACTTTTTAGAATGAAAGTTATTGATAGTAGCACTGTTATAATTTCTTTTGATAAGTCGGCAAAGAGTAAAATCGAAAACTTGATAGGTTCTGACGAACATAACAGAGGTGAATGATTTGGAGAGTAAAAATAAACTTCGTGCGGAAAAAAGCAAAGCACCTATTATATATACTGGTATAGTTTTAGGTCTATTCTTTGTTCTTTTTATGATTTATGGTACATATAACTATATGCAATATACTGCTCGAATGAACTTAGACGAGCTAAGTATGCAACAATTTATAGATTCTCTAAATGACCTTTTTAAATCATTTTACCTTCCGTTTTCGTGGGAATTATTATGGACGATACTTGAATGGCAGGTAACAAAGCTATGGTGGGTATACCTTTGCGTTGTATTAGTTGTATTTATTATGGCTACATCAAATAACAGAGATGATTTCAAAGGTATGGAACATGGCTCAACAAGATGGGCGAATAAATATGAAAAAAAGCGATTTACAGATAATACAGGTATTCCTTGTGGTGATAACTTATACATAACCGTTTTTAATGTCAAAGGTGCGTTTTATTCAAGTCATAATCTGAATGAGATAGTCATTGGTGGTTCTGGTGCTGGTAAATCATTCCGTAAAATCAAGCCTGACATTATGCAAATGACAGGCTCATATGTTGTCACTGACCCATCGGGAGAGTTATACAGAGATTGTGCAAAACTATTAAAAGCAAATGGTTATAAAGTGCGTGTTTTTAATCTTAATGACATTACCCTGTCAAACACATATAATCCGTTTAACTATATGGTTACTGATACAGACGCTATAAATGTTGCGGATTTATTTATTAAAAATACTGCTGGAGAGGGGGAAAAAGATGATTTCTGGTCCGCATCAGCAAAAGAAATGCTGTTTATGATTATGCTGTATCTCTTTAAAGCTCCTGATGAAACAAAGTCATTTAGCAGAATTGTAAAATTGCTTACATCACTTCAATTCAAAAATGGAGCAATAGACGAAAACTGTGAAATTGCAAAGTGCATAAAACGACATCAGCAAAGAGAAGGAACTATTGATGATGCAGTATCAATCTACTGGAATTCCATTAAAGGTACACCTCAGGAAACATTAGGAAGTATAACAAAAACGCTTTCAACAAGATTTAGCCTGTGGGCTATAAAAGAAGTAGATATGCTAACATCTACTGATGAAATGGATTTTGACGATATTGGAGTACATAAAACTGCAATATTTTTGATTATTCCTGCAGCTCGTCAAACATACAAGGCTTTAGCAAATATCTTCTATACACAGCTTTTTGAGCGTTTAATGTATATTGCGAGCTTAAAATATAACAATAGATTGCCTTTGTTAGTTTCCTGTGAACTTGACGAATTTGCAAACATCGGCAGAATACCGAATTTCTCAGAAACATTAGCGGTTGTTCGTAAGTATAATATAAGACTTTGTATAGTTCTACAAGGCTTATCACAACTCAAAGCAATTTATGAAAAAACTTGGGAAAGTATTATCGGTAACTGCTCAATATTTACTTTTCTTGGCACAAATGACCAAGATAGTAGAGAATATGTATCAAAAAAGCTTGGTAAAACAACTGTAAGAGTGGATACACGAAGCTATAACAGAGGTAATCAAGGCGGAGGTTCTGATAGCGAAAGCTATATAACTCGTGAACTCTTAGCTCCTGATGAAATACCAAAGGCACTAAAACGAGGAAGGAATGGCAAATGTATTATATTTGTTGATGAATTTTATCCTTTCTTTATTGATAAATTTGATACATTACAACACCCAAAAATATCTGAGGTTGGCAGTGACAGAGGAGAATCTCAAAAGAATAACTCCGATATTACTGTTGATTTTGCTGAAATTAAGTCTAATAGAGAAAAGTGTTATGTCGAAAGACAGCAAAAGGCTCAGCAAATATTAAGAGCAATTATGTCAGATGATTATGAGGAAGATATTGCATTTAAGGAAAGTCAAGAGAAATTTACTAAAGAAAAATTAAGACAGATTTTTGATAGTAATAATAACGAACTTGTGACATTTAATGGTGATGACATTAAGGCTGATAATTATATTAACCTTAATGAGGTTAAGGAGGACGAGTAATGAGCTTATATGATGAACTTGGCGATGAAGTACGAAATAAAACCCGAAATCTAATGCAGAATATTCAACAGCTAAGACAGCTAATAGAGGCTTTTACAAAAAACAGCAAGACTGAAAATCAAGCTACACAGAAGTTCGTAAGTGATGTCGTTAATGACAAACCACTTACGAATTTTACATTTACAGGAAAGGATACGGATTTATCATATTTTTTGCAATCTGAAAGAATGCCTGTATCTGCTATACGCAATATTGCTGATTCGGATATTAAGGACGCTGTTACAAACACATTTGTTAAAGCCGCTGAAAACGATTTAATAGAACTTGACGGCAACGATATTAAAATAACAGAAAAAGGAAAAGAAAAAATAAATAAACCTGATTTTATAAAATCAGCACAAAAAGACCAATCTGAAGCCTACAATCAAAAAATAAACTCTGCTCTAAGTAAAGGCTGTATGCCAAATGAAGCACAAATGTGTGCTGAGCTTACGGGAGATTACATAAATGATTTTACATTTTTTAATCATTCAGATAAGCTCGACCTTTCTACAGTCATCAGTCACCCAGATAAACAGCTTTCAAGTAAGATTTTATCAAATGTAAAGCAATGGCAGGCTAATGGTGCAGTAACTGTTAAAGACGGTGTTGCAACAATTACGGATATGGGCAAGCAAATGCTTAAAATGCCTGAATTTCAATCTATAGCTAATAATCCAGTTGCAGAAAAAGCCTTATCCGCAACCAAAGTCGGTAAAGTCATTGTTGCAACTAAGAAGATTGTACAAGCTATGCAGTCAGTACAACAAGTAACAAATACAATAAGCAAAGGTTCACGCTAATAAGCTCCGAGAAGTTAAATTCTCGGAGCTTTTTATATAGATATTTTTCTTTTATTGGAGGTGTTGCTAATCAAAACATAAACTGTCCGAATAAAAGCCATTACATAAGATATTAAATTTAAAGGAGTTTGAAAACCATGAATACAAAGTCATTAAAAAACAAAAAAATCGTTAAGGGAATCAAGAAGGCAGTAGCAGTAAGCTGCACAGCAATAACACTTATGCTTAGTTCCGCACTTACTACATTCGCTGCTGCACATACACCTTCTGGTGCAGATACTGGTACTATGAAGACTCTTATTGACATAGTTTTATGGGTTGTAACTGGAGCAGTATTTTTTATCGGAATTGTACCATCTTTTATAAATATTGTTCAGGGACATCAGAATGAAGATCATCGTCAAAGAAATGGTGGTCTTAGTGGTATCGCAATTGCAGGTTTAATTATTGCAGCTATTTGGATAGTTGAACCGATTATAATAAGTTTCTAAAGAATGATTGCTAATAGAGCAACCGACACCGTTGAGAAGGGGCGGCGGTGTCGCTTTCTCTATTATTAACTTAAAGAAAGGAGATATGTATGTCACCTTTATCAACTTCGTCAAAATATCGACAGACAATAAATAAAAAGCTTATTCGACTTATTGCTATTGTTCTGATGATTATGACTATACTATCATCTATAGGTGCTTTGCAAAGTAATGCAGCAGCAAATTTTAATATAAGTAATTCTACCTTATCGACAACAGATGTTGCCGCAGATGGTAAGATTGTAATGAATATTAAGGTTAATGGTACAGGTACAGTTAATCAATATGCTTACTGGTATCGTAAGGAAAGCGAATCTGCATGGTATGCTCTTACTTCATCTAACTGGGTATCATCAAATAACTTTATTATGTATCCGAGCAGATATTCAAGGATTATGTCTGATACTAATTCCCGATGGATTATTCGATTAGCTGCCAAAGATACAACCGGAGCTGAATCTTCAAAAACATTCTATGTAACAGTTGGTCAGCCTAAAATCTCTATTGATACATTTACTGCTCCTGATTTGACTTTAGGTCAAAGTATAAACCTTAAAACTACTTTATCAGATACAGTAAGTGGATTTTCATATCGGTATAAGTATACATATGTTGATAAATCAGGCACGGAACGCTTAATTACAGATTTTCAGAATAATGCAAATTATACTTGGTCTACTGCTAATAATGGTACTTTGCCTGAGAATGCTAATTGTACACTAAAGGTCTATGTCAAAGAAAATAACGGCTATGCTAAACAAGCTACAAAAACTACGACTATTAAGGTCACTAAGCCTACTTACCCTGATGTCAATATATCATCTTTTAGTGCTTCAAAAAGTGGTTATGTTGGTGATTCGGTTACTCTCAAGGCTTCTGTTTCAAGCGGAACAGCACCTTATGAATATCAATACAGCTATGATGACAATAAGGGTACAAAGCATATCATCACAGCTTATACAGCCAATAAAACCTCAACAACTTGGAATACCTCTTCCCTATCTGCTGGTGATTATACAATAAGGGTTGAGGTAAGGGATAAAAACAAAAAAACTGCGACAAAAACAAGCACAATAAGCCTTCAAACAAGAAATGTCAAAGGCTCAATCTCTACTATGGAAACAAGCTACACGCAGAATGACGAATGGTATCCAAATGTAAGATTTCAGGTTAATATAAGTGATGAAACCACCGCCCCCTCACCGTATAAGTACAAAGTTCAATATAAAAAAAGCAGTGATAAAAATTATACCAATTTAAGTGATTTCAAAACTTATAGTGGTAGTACCCAGATTGAGCTTCTCTCTACCTCAAAAGACATTGGCACATATAATTATCGCCTTATTGTTCGTGATAAAAACAACAAGGAATATACGATAAATGCTACATCAACCTTTGAGATTAAATATAACGCACTAAAATTTAATTTTAATGCGTCTACAAAAGAATTTCTTACAGGTGGTGGCGACCAGAAGTCAACATTTACGGTTTCTGATGTTACTGGTGGAAATGGCAAGGATATACAATATAAGTTTGAATATACAAAATATGCTGATTTAACAACAGCTTCTCCAAAACTCGATAACAATAATGCGACTTGGACAACTCTCAAGGACTGGTCAGAAGAAAGTACATCAGAACTTATTGTTGATAAGCAAGAGGACGCAGGCTATTATGCTGTGAGAGTATCTGTTCAAAATAAGGATAATACAGATAGCTCTAAAATATCGACTAAAACCATTGATAAAATAAAAGTAAAAAAGCCTGTCGAAGTTGCTCTTACTGATATAAATGACCTTATCACAAAAATAGATACTTGGATGAGCAATAGTCTTACTGATACACAGTTAAACACTATAAAAGAATGGGAAAATTTAACGGACAAATCTACTAACCCCCCAACATCGCTTTTGGATACTTATAATTATCATTTCAGTGAATTTCAAGCTGCATATGACACAGCCAAAGACGCTTCTAATCATGATAAGAGTGAATATTCTAAAATTTATAAAAATCTCGATGATGAATTCACTAAGCTGAAAACATTCTTTAAAAGTAATGAGTTCAGAAGTTATTCTCCAGATGGTGGTGAAAACACAGACTGGTCATCACCTATGGCAATCTGCAATTTCATATTTGATACATTTGTAAACTATCTTGTAATGGTAATAGATTGTTTCAGTATGTTAGCAGGTAATGGTAAAACCTCTGTTACTTTCTTTTCCGGATTTGATTATAACCAAATTGCTCAAGTAATATATCCTGTATTTCAAGCTATTGCCTATGCCTTAATAGTTATACTTGTTGGAGTTAATGCTATAGAATCAGCCTTTCAATACGAAATGTTCACACTCAGAGGTGGATTCAAAATTGCTGTTAGACTAATATTTGCAAAGGTTTTTGTAGATTTATCTCTTACAATATGTCAATCTATTATATCTATTGGTGTGGGCTGGACAAATCAAATTTTGGAATTAACAAAGGGAATATTGAATGATTTACAATTAACTCTTACGGGTCCAGATGCTTCTGGATTATGGATAGTTGGTTGGATTGTTGATTTCTTTACGGGTCTGCTCTTTGTTATAATTATCGGTCCAGTTGCGATTGCTTTAGCGATTGCAGCTTTTTGCTTAATGTGCAAATTATTTATTCGTTGTTTTGAGATTGCAATGCTCCAATGTGTATCCCCTGCTTTCTTTGCTTGCATTTGTGGAGAAGCAACTAAAGAATATTTCAAGAGGTTCATGATTTCATACTTATCTGTTGTACTTGATGTTGTGTTTACAGCTGTTGTTTTCTATATTTACGCACAATATTTAAATGGTTTCATTAAGGATATAAGTATAACAAAACCAGATGATATATTAAACACTCAAATGGGATTTTTCTCTTTTATATTTGTTTCAATCGGTGCATTTATACTTATGATAAAAACTCCAAGAGTTCTCAAAAATTTAGTGGCATAGTATTGAAATAAAAATCACTTTATGATATTATAATAATCATAGTATTTGAAAGGATTGATTATATGAAAAACAAAGTGAAAATAACTACTTTAATATTAGCTTTGATGGTATCTATGGTAAGTATAGTTGGTTGTTCTAATAACAATTCAACAAGCACAGAAGCAAGCGTATCAAGCAGTTCTTCCATAGAACCATCTGTAGAAAGTTCTATAATAGAAGAATCCTCTATCCTTGAATCATCTGCTGAAATATCATCTGAAACAACAAGTACGGCAGAAAGCAGTATAAGTAGTAGTTCTGCTGTTGACCCTGTTGTTGAGGAACGCTCATATAGTGATAAAGAAAAAACTGAATTTCAAGATACAAAAATTCCTAATTATAAGTATTATCCTGCAAGTGGTGAATATTATTATTTAGGAAATGAAAGTGTTGTAACTATACAACCTATTTTTTCAATTTGTCCTAATGTAAACGGTAGCACAATTAAAGAAATCATTGTTCCTGAAACAGTAACTAAAATACCAAAGGGAGCTTTTACAGGCTGTACAAACCTTGAAAAACTTGTAATCTTAAATCCTGACTGTGAGATTGAAGACGGCAGAATCCTTCCGAAAGCAGACCCTAATGCCAAGTATAATTCATATAACAACAAACTTATTAATATTTACTGTTATTTTAGGTCTGATAAAACTATTCCTAAACAACGCTTAGTTGGTATACAGGGTTGCAGTAAGGTATTCAATGCTCTTGGCGGCAGCTATACAGGCAAGGACTTTGATAAGTGCATGCACGACTTAGCAGAGGAATCATACGAATAAAGCCAAAAATAAAAGCACAGCTCAAGCTGTGCTTTTATTATGCCCGTCAGAAGATTGACGGAATATATAGATTTTGGTATAATGTACTCGCACACGAAAGTGTGTACATAGTGCATACCACATAACGGTAGGCGGTCAATCCTGCTCCCGGAAACGGGGGTGTTACATATGGAAAATGTTGTTACATGGTCTGATTTATTTCAGTTTATCATAGCAATAGCAACAGTTGGAACTCTTATAGTTTCTATTATTGATTCCCATAACAAAAGGAAATAACCGCCCTGCTTCCCAATAGGACGGTTATTTCAATAATCACTTAATCTGGGAGCGACCGCTTATCGGTATGCTCTATGTTTATATTATACACTACA